>Ga0056121_1000004_pt1 | contig 242067 bp, 203 predicted proteins | sample WorMetHEROISLAND_FD_83872 | JGI IMG/M metagenome (GOLD analysis project Ga0056121, IMG submission 83872) | Marine gutless worms symbiont microbial communities from Max Planck institute for Marine Microbiology, Germany - Olavius sp. 1 HERON ISLAND ...
GGCATCTTCTTGTCCGGCATAGCCATAGCGACGACGGGTTGGCCCAGAGCGGCGTTGGCCTCTTTTTCGCATTCCTCGATGTAGGACAACTACACCTGCGGATGCAAAAACAGTGGCCGCCTTCCGTCTTCGCCGTGTGCTGCGACGGACAGGTGCTCTGAACCAAAATCTACCCCTTGTGAACGGACATACGGGCTGGTTTGGCTGCACCTTCTTGTTCGGCATAGCCACAGCGACGACGGGCCTGTCCGGCATAGCTTCAGCGACGACGGGTTGGCCCAGAGCGGCGTTGGCCCTTTTTTTGCATTCCTTGATGTAGACCACCTACACCTGCAGGTGCGAAAACAGTGGCAGACGTCCGAGTTTGTCGTGAACTCTGACGGGCAAGCGCTTTAAACTCCTTTTGGGGGGATCATATTCGCAGGTATGAAACTATTATTGAAAATACCGCTTTATCTGATCGCCCTTCTCGCGATCGGCCTGGCGGTGATATATGTATACCTGCTAACCTACGACTTCAACCGCCTGAAGCCGGATATCGTCACGGCCGTAAAGAGCGCCACAGGTCGGGATCTAAATATACAGGGGGATATCAAAGTCGCCATCGGGCTCACTCCCCGGCTGATCATCAATAAGGTCACTTTTCAAAACGCCAAGTGGGGCTCCCGCCCCCACATGCTGCAGATCAAGCGCTTCGAACTGCAACTGGCGCTGCAGCCTTTATTCTTCGGTACTTTAGAGGTGCGCCGGGCGGCTTTAATCGATGCGGAAATTCTAATCGAAGTCAACCGCAAAGGCGCCCTTAACCTGCCTGAATTGGGCGAGGGGCCAACTGAATCGCAAGCTGCACCCAGTGATTTCCGTTTTATGCCGGAGGTTGCCCTTATGGACGTGCGAATTGTCAATAGCCTCCTATTGTACAAGGGCCGTCTGGCGCGGAAGCCGATTCGTCTGAAACTCAACCGATTGAAACTCAAGTCCGTCAGTCCGGGCGGATCGACCCGGCTTGAACTCACCGCCAGGTATAACCGGCAACCCCTGTCGGCCACCGGCACCCTGGGAGCCCTGGACGGCCTCCTTGATGCGGACAAGCCCTGGCCATTGACTCTGACGATCAATGCCGTGGGTGCCAAATTGGCCCTCGACGGCACTGTTCTAGACGTCTTTAAGGCCCGCGGAATAGCCCTGGATTTCAAGTTTGCCAGCCGGGACATTTCCAAAACGGCGGGTGCGGCCGGCATCCGTATCCCCTATAAAACGGACGCCCGTCTCTCCGGCCACCTTTCGGGGAGCCCGGATAAAGCCCTTAAATTCAGCAAACTGAACCTGCACACCGGACGCAATGATCTGCAGGGTTTCGTGTTGGCTAAGTTCAAGGGCGGCAAACCCTATTTCAATGCCACCGTGACATCCAAGCGTCTCGACCTGCGTCCCACCAAAAAGAAGTCAGCAGCGACTGCCAAACCGTCAAAGCGAAAGATATTTTCTTCCAAACCCTTTCCGGTGGGATGGATGAAAAAGGCCGATGCCGATGTGGGTGTCCGTGTTAAGCGCTGCCTGCTTGCCAGATCGGCCCTGCAGAACCTCAAGCTCAACTTGACCTTGAAAAATGGCCGCCTGACAGTCAGACCGATTACGGCCATTGCCGGTTCCGGTCGCTTGCGGGCCGGTGTGAATTTGCGGGAAATCAAGCGCAAATGGTACTTGCGGGGCGATCTCGATGTACGCCGCCTGAATGCCGGGCGGATGCTCAAAGAGCTTGACATTACAAATGCCCTGGAAGGGAAATTTGACATCAATGCCGCCTTTTCAGGCAGCGGCCGTTCTCCGGCGCAACTCATGGCCGGCATCAATGGTCATCTACGCCTGATCATGGGCAAGGGCCGGTTTAACAATCGGCTGCTGGGGGTTCTGGGCGGTGATCTGCGGGCCGGCCTATTCCAGTTATTGAATGTCGGCGGCAAATCGGAAGAACTGACCGAGATCAAATGTCTGGTGACCAGGTTCGATGCTGTCGATGGATTGGCCACTTCCCGGGTGTTGGTGCTGGATACCGGCGCCCTGCGGGCCATGGGCAAGGGTACCGTTAACCTCAAAACCGAACAACTCGACATCTCCATCAAACCCATTCCCCAAAAGGGCGTCGGGGCCGAGGGCGTCGGCAAGATCAGTCTCAGTCTGGGCAGTCTCGCCAAGCCTTTTAAACTGGGCGGCACGCTGGCCAATCCCGAACTTGCCGTGGATGCCAAGCATGCTGCCATTACCCTTGGCAAGGCCGTTGGCGGTTTTGCGCTTTTCGGGCCATTTGGTCTGGCCGCCCTGCTGGTTGATGGGAATACGGCCAAAAAAGACCTGTGTGCAACCGCCAGGGCCATTGCTCTAAAAAAACAAAAGGCCCCGCCGAAAAAAAAGACCCCCAAAAAATCCCCGCCGAAAAAAAAGGTATTCTCTCCCGGCAAGTTTATGGATGGTTTGAAAAAATTGTTGAAATCTTCGCCCGGTGACACGAACGCCGGCCAGAAACGAGACACTCATTAGCGTCCGGAAAGCGGTCTGCATTTCTCTGTCGACAACATGACAAAGTTGGGATATATAATTAAATTCAAATGGTTTCGCTCAAAATCGGGACTTCCGACAATACATTGCCGGATCGATTGAAGAGGAGTTCGACGGATGTCAAAATGCCCCTGCGGTGCTGCGGATACATATGAAAACTGTTGCGGCCTTTTCATCGATGCGGAAAAGAATGCCCCCACGGCAGAAGCCTTGATGCGGTCGCGGTATACCGCGTATACCCGGACAGCGATCGATTACCTGCTCGCCACCACCCACCCCGCCAGGCAAGACACCTACGATGCGGATTCCATGCGCAAATGGTCGGAAGAAGCCCAGTGGCAGGAACTGGAAATCATTGAAACCGCCGCAGGCGGCGAGAACGATGCCGTGGGTACCGTGGAATTCATTGCCCGGTTTGCAGAAGGTGGGGAAAACCTCGAACACCATGAGATTGCGGAATTCAAAAAGGTTGACGGCCGCTGGTATTTCTTTGACGGTCAGGCCCCGCGCCCCGCAACCTTCGTGCGTTCAGAGCCCAAGGTCGGCCGCAACGCCCCCTGTCCCTGCGGCAGTGGAAAAAAATACAAGAAATGCTGCGGCCGTTAACCCGAGGAGATGCGCCATGCCGGAAGGAATGGGATTATTACAAAAGGTTGTTCGTTACATCAATACGGACATCTGGCGTACCAATCTCGCCGATATGCCGCGCTACCGGGCGCTGCCTATCAAGATCCTGCGGATCGGCGTCCTTTCCGTGCGCGGGTTTGCCAGGGACGGTTGTTTTTTAAGGGCTTCCGCCCTTACTTTCTATTCCCTGCTCTCCCTGGTACCGGCGGCCGCCATGGCCTTTGGGATTGCCAAGGGATTTGGATTTGAGCGGCTGCTGGAACGTAAACTCCTCCAGGATTTTGAAGCCCAGCGGGAAGTGGTTCTCAAAGTCATTGCCTTTGCCCGGTCTTTTCTGGAAAACACCCAGGGCGGGCTTATTGCCGGCATCGGGGTCGTGGTTCTGCTCTGGACGGTCTTGAAAGTCCTGTCGCACATCGAAGACGCCTTCAACCGGATATGGGAAGTTAACCGGAACCGTACCCTGATACGTAAATTCAGTGACTATATGGCCCTGTTGTTCATCGGTCCGGTGCTGATCATTATGTCGAGCAGCGTGACGGTCTTCATTACCACCCAGGTGACTGAAATCATACACAGCATCTCTTTTTTGGGACACTTCAGCTGGCTCATATTCAACGCTTTACAACTGATCCCTTACGGTATCATCTGGGCCCTGTTCACCTTCGTATACATGGTCATGCCCAATACCCGGGTGAATTTTACCTCCGGGCTCGCGGCCGGGATTACGGCCGGCACCATGTACCAGTTTGCCCAGTGGTTCTACATCGCCTTTCAGGTGGGAGCGGCCCAGTACAATGCCATTTACGGTAGCTTCGCCGCCCTGCCTCTGTTTCTTATCTGGCTCCAGATCAGCTGGTTCATTGTGCTTTTCGGCGCCGAAATATCATATGCCTGCCAGCACGTGGCTGATTTTGAACATGAACCCGATTTTTCAAACCTCAGCCCCCATTATTTTCGCGTCCTGACCCTGCTGGTCGCCCAACGGGTGGTAAAAAACTTTGCCGCCGGCCGTCCGCCGCTTTCGGCCGTTGATCTGTCGCAAAGTGAGAATATGCCCATTCGCCTGGTCAGACATATCCTATATTCTCTGGTTGCCAGCAAGGTGTTTAGCCGGGTGCCCATTGATAATTCCGGTGATTTTGCTTACCAGCCGGCCGCCGATATCGGCTATTTTTCACTGACCTATGTCGTCGAGGCACTGGAAAAGACGGGCGTCAATACCCTGCCGATCGCCACCACTCCCGAGCTCGAGGCCATTTCACAAAGCTTGCAGAAATTCGATGAAACCCTGCAACAATCCGACAGCAACCGACTTTTAAAAGATATTTAACATGTTTCTGCCCACAACCAGAGCCGAGTGCCGTAAACGCGGCTGGCAGCAGCTTGATATCATCCTGGTATCCGGCGACAGTTACATCGACAGCCCCTACATGGGAACGGCCCTGATCGGAAAATTCCTTGTTTCCCATGGGTTTCGGGTCGGTGTTATCGCCCAGCCCGATACCCAGGGCCCCGACGATATCTCCCGCCTGGGCGAACCGCTGCTCTGGTGGGGCGTCTCCGGGGGCAGTGTGGACTCCCAGGTGGCCAATTACACGGCTACCCAAAAACGCCGTAAATCCGACGATTATACACCCGGGGGCACCAATGACCGGCGTCCGGACCGGGCCGTGATCAGCTACGCCAACCTGATTCGCAGGCATTTCAAAAAAACGGTTCCCATCGTCCTGGGCGGCATCGAGGCCAGTCTGCGCCGGATCTCCCATTATGATTACTGGTCCAACAGCGTGCGGCGATCGATCCTGTTCGACGCCCGGGCAGACCTGCTGGTCTACGGCATGGGGGAAACAGCGGCCTTGACCATTTCCAGGCGACTGCAACGCGGCGCGCCTACCGAGAATATTCCCGGCATCTGCTACATCTCTAAAACAATACCGCCGGATTATATCGAGCTACCCGCTCATGACGCCGTCAAGACCGACAAAGGCCTTTTCACCCAAATGTTCATCGCGTTTTATGACAACAACGATCCCCTGACGGCCCGGGGGCTGTATCAACGCCAGGATACCCGCTACCTCGTCCAGAATCCACCGGCCCCGGTGCTGACCCAGACCGAACTCGATGCGCTTTATGATCTGGAGTTCGAGCATGACCAGCACCCATATTATGCCCGTCAGGGACCTGTCCGGGCCCTGGATACCATCCGGTTTTCCATAACGACGCACCGGGGATGCCACGGTGAGTGTAATTTTTGCGCCATTGCCGTTCACCAGGGGCAGACCGTGCGCTGGCGCAGCGCGCAATCCATCCTGAAAGAAGCCCGTGAGCTTTCTAGACGACCCGATTTTAAAGGCATTATCCGGGATGTGGGTGGTCCCACCGCCAACATGTATGGCTACGAGTGTAAAAAAAAATTGAAAAAAGGCTGCTGCCCGGACAGACGCTGCCTCTTCCCGGAAATCTGCCCGCAGATGCCGGTCGATCATAAACCGCAGACGCGTTTACTTGAAAAGCTGGCTGCTTTGCCCGGCATTAAAAAAGTGTTCATCGCCTCCGGTATCCGTTACGACCTGATCCAGGCCGATAAGACCGCCGGCGATCCCTATTTGCAGAAACTGGTGCAGCGACATGTTTCCGGCCAATTGAAAATCGCCCCCGAGCATATGGCCGACCACATTTTGACGCTTATGGGTAAACCCGCCAACGCCAGGTTGGTTGAATTCAAAAAGCGCTTCGACCACCTGTGCGCCAGAGCGCATAAACAACAGTTCCTGACCTATTACTTCATAGCAGCGCATCCTGGTTGTCGTCTTGCGGACATGCGCAAACTCGGTGGTTTCGTCCGCCGCCAGTTGCAATTGCGTCCGGAACAGGTCCAGATTTTCACCCCCACGCCGTCCACCTACGCTACCCTGATGTACTACACCGGACGCGATCCCTTTACCGGTCGGAAGGTGTACGTGGAGAAAGCGACCCGGAGCAAAATAGCCCAGAAAGAGGCCCTTTTGAATAAAACCAGGCCCGAGTCAAACCCCCCATGAACTATCTTTACCAGAATGAAAACCGATTTTTTGCCCAGGTTGCGCCCGGCCTGGAAGATGCCGCGTCAGCCGAATTGACCTCCCTGGGTGCCGAGGGGGCCGAGCCCCAAATTATGGGGGTTGCATTTTGCGCCGATCAAGCAGCCCTGTACCGTTGCAATTATGAGAGCCGCCTGGTCAGCCGGATTCTGGCGCCTCTGATCGCCTTTCCCTGCGATTCTGAAAACGAGCTTTACCGGCAGGCGGTCGGTCTGCAGTGGACCGATTTTCTCAAGCCCCATCAAACTTTTGCGGTTTATGCCACCCGTTCAAAGGACAGCCCGGTCCGGCATACCGGGTACAGTGCCCTGAGAGTCAAAGATGCAGTGGCGGATTTTTTTCAGCGCAAACGAAATCGGCGCCCCAATGTCGATAAGCAAAACCCGGAGGTATGGATCAATGTGCACAGCGACCAGCGGCAGGCGACCCTCAGTATCGATACATCCGGAGGCTCCCTGCACAAGCGGGGCTACCGCCAACAGAGCGTTGCCGCACCCTTGCAGGAAACCGTGGCGGCCGCCATATTGCATTTCAGCGAGTGGAACGGGAACCGCCCACTCTGTGACCCCATGTGCGGGTCCGGCACCCTCCTGACAGAAGCCCTGATGCGGCAATGTAACATTCCGGCGGGCTTTCTCCGCAAACGTTTTGGGTTTGAGTACCTGCCGGATTACAACCCCCTCTTGTGGCAGCGCACCAGGACAGCCGCCGAGCGCCGGATGACACCCCTGGCGCCCGGACTGATCAGCGGGAGTGATCAATCTCCGGAAGCTGTCGCTGCCGCACGGGCCAACAGCCGGATCCTGCCTTTCGGCAACCGCATCGCCCTGAGCCAAAACCGCTTCCAGCAGATTGGAGGGGGGTTGCCCGGCCACCTTGTCGTCTGCAATCCGCCCTACGGCATCCGGCTGGAAAACCGTGCGTCCGCAGCCGGGCTCTATCGTGATTTCAGTGATTTTCTCAAGCGGAAATGCCGGGGTGCCACGGCTTACGTGTACTTCGGCGAACATCACATGGTCAAACACCTGGGGTTGAAGCCGTCCTGGAAAAAACCAATTAAAAACGGAGGCCTTGACGGCAGGCTGGTTAAGTATGATGTTTACTGAAAACCGATTTCTGCATTTGATTAAGTTTGGCTGGACGAGTATTAGTTGATTTGAGTCTTTTAGCATGTACCGAAGATTAAAATCGAAATCGCTCTCCATATTGGGATCAAAATCGATGGCCTCATTGAATGGCTCAGAAATCAGATGGCGACCCCGATACCGATCCCGATTTCAATTGCGATTTGAATAGTGGAGAACAAGCACAAAAAACATCCGCAGAGTCATTGCATGCCGCCTGATCTAACAATAAGCAAAACGCTTGATATCGGGGTTATCTCCGACACGCATGGCCGCCTGGGAACCCGGGCCCGCGATGTTCTCGGTCGCGCGGACGTCATCCTCCACGCCGGCGACTTCGATACCCCGGAAGTATTGGACGCGCTGGAAAAGCTGGCCCCGGTCCTTGCCGTGCGCGGCAACATGGACTACGGCCGCTGGGCGAAGCCCCTGCCGGTGACCGACCTGGTTGAATTGGGCGGGGTACACCTTTACCTGTTGCACAACGTGAATGCCCTGGACCTGGATCCGGCGGCCGCCGGTATTCAGGTTGTCATCAGCGGGCACACCCACCAGGCGGCGGCCATACGGTCGAATGGCGTTCTTTTTCTCAATCCAGGCAGCCCTACCTCGCCACGTTATGGCGGCGAGCCTTCGGTGGCGATGCTACGTTTGAACCAGGGCAGCATTCGCTATCAGTTTGTTGAGGTTACATAGGCTATCATGTCCCAGGGGATACGCAAAGTCAGGCTGACCACAGTGGCGGGGATCTGCTGCAGTGCCTTGTTCCTTGGACTGCTGGGGATCCGGCTTGGTCTTTTCGAGGAAAAACGACCGACGCCCTTACCCATTACCCGTAAAACACCCGCCACCTATACCTGGTTGGAAATTTTTCAAGAATCGGAAAAAATCGGCTACTCTCACCGCCGGGTCCTGCCCCACGACGGCGGCTACCAGATTTCAGAAACCACCTTTATGCGCCTCAACACCATGGGCATGGTGCAGGACATCAACCTGCTCACAAAAGGGGTCCTGGCCAAAGACATGAGTCTGTCCGCATTTGAATTCGAATTAAAGTCCAGCCGTTTCGATTTTAAAGCCAGCGGAAAAGTCGGCATCAACGAAATTGAGCTGGTCGTCAATGGCCAGCCATCTAAAATGCCGGTCAAAACACCCCTCTACCTGACGGCCGGGATATTTGATGCCGTTTCGGCGGTCGATATCAAGATCGGGGAAACCCGTACTTTCAACATATTCGACCCGGCATCCATGAGTCAGCGTCCCATCAAGGTGACCTTCACCGGTATGGACAAGGTAAAGATAATGGGCCAAGATATCAGCACGCGCAAATTGGAAACCGATTTCATGGGCGCCAAACACACGGCCTGGGTTACGCTCACCGGTGAAATTGTGCAGGAAACCGGACCACTGGGCATCACCCTTAAAAAATCCGATGCCACCCGCGCTTTCGGCAACATCGCCGAGCATACCCGCGATCTTACCCGGCTGGTATCCGTAGATGCCGGCCGAAGAATCGAACATGCGGCGAACGCCAAAAAAATCGTCTACAAGGTCGGCGGGCTGCCACCACTGCCCGCTATAATGGGCGAGCGCCAGCATCTGGTCGAAGATCGATTGACCATCACACGGGAAGCGCGCCCGGTTTCAACCTTTTCCCCGGACCTGGATCCGGGCAACTTTCTGGCGCCATCACCATTTGTGCAATCCGAACATCCCCGGATCGTATCCCTGACCCGGGAACTGGTGGGGCAAACTGCATCCGCGCGGGAAAAGGTGGTCCGCATCAAGGAATGGCTCTACACCGAAATTGAAAAGCGCCCCGTCATTTCTGTGCCCAATGCGCTGGAGACATTGAATAACAAAATGGGTGATTGCAACGAACATGCGGTCCTCTTCGCGGCTCTGGCCCGGGCATCCGGTGTACCGACGATCATTGAAGCCGGCCTCGTCTATCTGGACGGCCGCTTTTACTATCATGCCTGGAATGCCGTCTATCTGGATCGGTGGATAACGGTGGATACGCTCATGGGCCAATTTCCCGCCGATGTAACCCATATCAGATTGACCCGCGGCGGGCCGGACAGCCAGCTGGACCTCATGGGGGTTATCGGAAACGTAAGCCTGGAAATAGTTGATATTCAATATGATTAAACTGGAAGATCTCACCAAACGTTATGGTACGACCCATGCTGTAGAAGCACTCAACCTGGAAGTTCCGGATGGTGAACTGTTTGGATTTATCGGCCCCAACGGGGCCGGTAAGACCACAACCATCCGCATGATCGGGGGCCTGCTGGCCCCTACTTCCGGTCAGGTCATCATCGATGGGGTCGATATTGCCACAGATCCGGTCGGGGTAAAGCGTAAAATCGGCCTGATTCCCGACCGGCCGTTTCTGTATGAAAAACTGACCGGCAATGAGTTTCTACGCTTCACGGCGGATCTTTTTGAGCTCAATCAGGATGACTTTCTTGCCAAATCTAAGGAATTATTGAATTTGTTCGGACTCTGGGACCGAGCCAATGAATTGATCGAAGCCTATTCCCACGGTATGAAACAGCGGCTCATCATGTCCGCGGCCCTGCTGCACGATCCCCGCCTGCTGATCGTTGATGAGCCCATGGTGGGACTGGATCCCAGGGGCATAAAAATGGTTCGCAATCTATTTCGCCGCCTGGCCGAAACCGGTGTGACGGTTTTCATGTCAACCCACACCCTGTCTCTCGCGGAAGAGATCTGTGACCGTATCGGGATCATCAACAACGGCAAACTGATTGCCACCGGAACCATCGCCGAATTGCAAAGTGCCGCCCGGTTGGGGCAGGCCAACCTGGAACAAGCCTTTCTAGAACTTACCCAGGAGCAGGCGCTGGAGGAAACAAGCAGTTAAGATCATTTTTGCAACGGCGAATTGGAAACCTATCTATGCATAAAGTGCTGGCCCTGATAAGACCCCGGTTGCTCTCATTTCGCAACTCCGGTGGAGAGAATGGAAAACGGGGCCGACTGGCCCTGTTCGGCGCCATCGGCTCGATATTCTGGATCGGGATTTTTGCCGTTACGTACCGGGTGTTGAGCTATTTCCAGGGTGTCAAAGGCTTTGGTGACATTCTGGCCTATAAATTGTTATCCATGGTGATCCTGACGTTTTTTTCACTTTTGGTATTTAGTGCAATTTTAACGATTCTCTCCAAACTTTACCTCAGCAAGGATTTGATGCTGGTCCATAGCTTGCCGGTTTCCGCCGAGACCATTTTCATGGCCCGCTGGATAGAGAGCACCGCTGACAGTGCCTGGATGGTCATCATCTACACGATTCCGGTATTTCTGAGCTATGGCATCGTTTACGAGGCGGGATTTCTTTTTTATGTTGATATTATCTTGTCCCTGGTCCCCCTGTGCATCAGTGCTTCAGCCTTCAGCGCTCTGCTGGTGATGCTGGCGGTTATGATCCTGCCGGCCAGCCGGGTCCGCAGTATATTCGTATTTCTAGGGATCGTCGTGCTGATTGTGCTCTACATAACCTTTCGGATGCTCAGACCCGAACGTTTGGTCGACCCGGATGCATTTACCTCCGTTATGGCATACCTGCAATCGCTGAGCACCCCGGCATCCCCGCTGCTTCCCACCACCTGGGCCTATGACAGTCTAAAGGCCGCCCTGACCGGGCAGACGGGCAGCACTTTTTTTCATAATGGTCTGGCCTGGAGTTTTGCCGGGTTTATCCTATTCATTCAACTGCTGTTCGCCCGGGCCGTCTACTACAATGGGTTTTCCAAAACTCAGGCCGCCATGATCCGGTTGTATGAAACTCAGGGGCAAACGCTCTATCGGGTGTTCTCTTTCCTGCGGGGGCCGGCCCGGGCGTTTGTCGTCAAGGAGCTGAAAACGTTCTGGCGCGATCAAACCCAATGGTCGCAACTTTTTCTAATTGCCGCCTTGATCGTGATCTACCTCTACAATTTCTCCGCCCTACCGCTAGAGAAATCCCCAATCAGGACGGTATATCTGCAGAATCTCTTTTCGTTTCTTAACATGGCCCTGGCCGCCTTTGTCCTGACGGCCATTACCGCCCGTTTCGCGTTTCCCAGTGTCAGCATCGAGGGCAGCTCTTTCTGGATTGTGCGATCCAGTCCGATCAAAATAAGCACCCTGCTCTGGATAAAATTCTTCATTTACCTGACACCGCTCATGATCTTGTCGGAGATCCTGATCGTGGCTACCAATATTCTACTCAACGTGACGCCCTTCATGATGGTGCTGTCGGTCATCACCCTGTTTATCATGACCCCGGGGATCATTTCCTTGGGTATCGGTCTTGGAGCGGCCTACCCCAATTTTGCCTCTGAAAACCCAGCCCAGACCGTAACCGGATTCGGGGGCCTGATGTTTATGATCTACTCGGCCGGTTTCATTGGTCTGGTGACCGTCCTGCAAGCCGGACCGGTCTATTCCATCTTCATGGCCGGTATTCGCAACCAAGCGATCACCCCTTTTCAGTGGACCTGGATCATTTTATCTTTTGCGTTGGTGGTTCTGATCTGCGGACTGGCCCTGCTACTACCCATGAAATTCGGCATCACCCGGCTGGCTGCCCAGTCGGCCGGCAAGGTGTAGCCGGAATGTTTTGTTGACTAGAGCGGTCTTCTTGTGCTTTTCTATGGCTATATGTGGCCTTTCCGCCAGCCCACATTATTAGCATATTTGATATGATTTCAGGATATTATCGATGACTACCGATTCCACCCAGCTTTACGGCTGGAACAGTGACACCCCCCTATCCCTACATGATAAAATCCGGGATGATCTAAAACTGGCATTGCGCAGCAAGGATGAAGCATCCCGCGATACCCTCCGCCAGATTCTCTCCGAATTCCCTTCACTGACTGTGCCGATAGTCCTGGAAAGCGGGAAAAAAACAACCCGTGTGAAGAAGCCGGATGAAATCACCGATGACGACATCCTGGACATTATTCGTAAATTGGTGAAATCCGAAAAGACCGTCTTGCAGTATCAGGATATACAGAGTTCCGCTTATCTCGAAATGCTCGAAAAGTACCTGCCCCGCATGGCCTCGGAAAATGAAATTAAAGCCTGGATCGACACGAACATCGACTTTTCCAAGTTCAAGAACGCCATGCAGGCCATGGGGCCGGTCATGCAGCATTTCGGAAAACTGGCGGACGGCAATCTCGTGAAAAAAATTCTCCTATCACGGTAAATGGATCTGATTTGGAAACGATTGATATAGAATACCGGTTCACACTGCGTGACAATAAGGAAGAGTCGTTTCGACTGAGCCTGGACCCCCATACGGTCGACCTGATACGTCCGGAAGCCAACCACCTGCCGGAATGGACGCGCCTCGAATTCCACCAATGCCCCAACTGCCCATTGAGTGCCGATAGGGCCCCGCATTGCCCAGCCGCGGTTAGTGTGGTGGATGTTGTCCGCAGCTTTGAGGGCGTGGCGTCTTTTGATGAGATCGTAGTGGAAATCTTCACTTCGGAGCGACACCTTATTCAGCCGACGTCGGCCCAGCAAGGCATCAGTTCCTTGATGGGCCTGCTGATTGCTGCCAGCGGCTGCCCGCGAAGTGCTTATTTCAAGCCCATGGCCCGCTTTCACCTGCCCATGGCGCAGCCGGAGGAGACCATGTACCGGGCCACAACCATGTATCTGCTGGCCCAGTATTATCGCAAACAGGCCAGTCAGGATTACGAAATGGGTTTGGAGGGCCTGACCTCCATCTATCGGAATATGCAGATTGTCAACAACTTTCTGGCTGACCGTATCCGGGCCGCCAGTGAAACCGATTCATCCATAAACGCACTTATCTTGCTGGATATGCACGCAAAAACGTTAACTTACGTTATTGATGACTACCTGAAAGAACTTCGGGATATGTTTTCAGCTTATTTTAATTGACGGCACACGCCGGTTTTATAGCTTACTGGCACCTCTAATAAATGCCTTTTGTTCGATTTATGGGTTACATTGAAATTTAAATCCTCGAAATATTCACAATATACCTCCGGCTAAAATTTCAGTGTGCCTTGAACGCAACCCAAAATCCCAATGAATAGAGATGCCCTTAGACGGCACCGAACCCGATCCGGATGAAAACACTGGTCGACAAATTGAAAACCTGCACGATCTGCCCTCGGAAATGCGGTGTCAACCGCCTCGAAAATGAGCTCGGCCATTGTAAAACCGGACGTCAGGCGATCGTCTGCAGTTTTCACCCACATTTTGGCGAGGAGCCGGAACTGGTCGGAAGCCATGGCTCCGGCACCATCTTCTTCTCTTATTGCAGCTTGCTCTGTAATTTTTGCCAGAACTTTGAAATCAGTCACCTGGGTAATGGCCGCGCGGTAAGCGACGAAGAACTGGCCGATATGATGCTGGAACTCCAGCACATGGGATGCCACAATATCAATCTGGTAACGCCAACCCACGTGGTACCCCAGATCATGGCCGCTTTGCAGATCGCCCGCGATAAAGGACTGCGGTTACCGCTGGTTTACAACTCCAGCGGTTACGATCGGGTCAGCACCCTGAAGCTGCTCGACGGTCTGGTGGACATTTATATGCCGGACTTCAAATTCTGGTCAGCAGACATTGCCGCTAAAACATGCAACGCGCCGGATTATCCCGAAGTGGCACGCAGCGCGATAAAAGAAATGTACAGACAAGTCGGCACGTTGCAAACGAATTCGGCCGGCGTTGCTATCCGCGGTTTGCTCATTCGCCACCTCGTTTTACCCGATGACCTAGCCGGTACCCGGGAAATAGCGCGATTTATCGTGGAGGAACTTTCCCCGGATACGTATGTGAATATGATGCCCCAATATAGGCCCTGCGGCCTGGCCCACCAAACCGAGGGGTTAGATCGCAGATTGACGCCAAATGAGTACCTGGCGGCCATTAAAATTGCCCGAGATCAAGGGCTCACTCGAATAAGCAGGTAGTCTTCCACCATGCGTGAACGAAAGTTATCAGACCTGGTTGATGAGACCCGACCGGACGTGGTGCTCAGTGAGATTCTGGCCATCATCGGCCACATCAATCCGGATTTCAAAGACACCGCCACCATCCGTCTGGCCTTCCTCGAAACCGTGCGTCTGTACGAGGGCGATTTTCCCGGATACCGGGCGTGCAACACCGAATACCATGATCTGCGTCACACGACCAACACCGCGCTGGCCATAATCCGCCTGATCCATGGGGCTACCCTCGAAGGCCACTGGTTGGACCAGCGCCAGATTGTTTTGGCTTTCATCACCGCCCTGATTCATGACGCCGGATACATTCAGAAAGAAGATGATCTTGAAGGAACCGGTGCTAAATATACAGCCACCCATGTCAGCCGCAGCATTGCCTTCTTCGAAGATTTCGCCCCGGAACTGGGGATGAATTCCAAAGAAATTTCCGATGGCCGGGCGATGATCCTGTACACCGATCTGAGTGTGCCTCCCGAAGAGATAACATTCGAAACGCCGAACGGCGAATTTTTAGGCCGGATGCTCAGTGCCGCGGATCTATTGGCCCAAATGGCCGATCGCACGTACCTTGAAAAGCTGCTCTTTCTTTATCGTGAATTCAAGGAAGCCGGCGTGGGGGGATACTCCGGAGAGCGGCACCTGCTCGAGCAGACCGTCGATTTTTACGATGCTGTGGCCCAAAGGCTTGAGACCACATTTGACCGGGCCTATGACTATATGCAACGTCACCTCACGGCCCGTTGGAACATCCACACGAACCTTTATGAAAAAGCCATTGAAAACCAGAAAACCTACCTAAAACAAATCCTTGCACATCCGGACACAAACCACCGGAATCACTTTAAAAGGGACGGGATTGTCGATATCGTGAGGTTAAAGTACGGAAAACCGCATTAAACCTCTGCGCCGATATCCGGAAGCCTGCCACACTTGCTTGCCGCTCAGGTAGCGACCGATTTACGACGGTTTCCAATCGCCTGTTGACAGGTTTCATCTTTTCGGTTATCAGCGGCTACCAACCGGGTTTTTAATGCCCGGTTTTTAATCCACCCCCGCGTGTTGATCGGGGGTTTTTAATTTTATGGTGTCCAATCATTATCGGACCGATGACCGTTGTGCATCGTCAAATTGCTTTGTATCGCTAACGAAATAGGGATCAGGATCGGAGTCGCATGTTGGTAAGCAAACTGTATCATCAGGCTTTCGATTGCGATCCCGATTTCGATGGTCATTGCGATGATATCATGCAGCTACGGATCAAGCGCACAATAGACCTGATCGAACGGAGAAATAAGGAATCATGACCCTGAGAACCAGTCTCTGGTTTTTCCCTTCAAGGGGCGAGCACCATAATAACGCTTTCAATACATGGTCGGATTCAGGGGATCAGGCCGAAGACTGAAGGCTGAAGAAAAACCTTGAATCGAATGTAACCAATTGAATTGTAATCCAATCAAAGCCTGACTGATTTTTATTTCCAAGTGTGGTTTGGTGCTTTCAACTTCAGTCTTCAGGCTTCAACCTGTAACCCGAACAACCCATGACGCTTTATAACCAGAAAGAAGTGGACAAGCGCCGAACTTTTGGCATCATCAGTCACCCCGACGCCGGGAAGACCACGCTTACCGAAAAATTGCTTTTATACGGCGGGGCCATCCAACTGGCGGGCGCCGTCAAAGCCCGCAAGGCCGCCCGCCACGCCACCAGTGATTGGATGGCGGTGGAGAAAGAGAGGGGCATTTCGGTCACGACCTCGGTCATGAAATTCAATTACCAGGGATATGAGGTCAACTTGCTGGACACACCCGGCCACCAGGATTTCTCTGAGGACACCTATCGGGTGCTGACCGCAGTGGATAGCGCCCTCATGGTAATCGACAGTGCCAAAGGGGTCGAACCCCAAACGGAAAAATTGATGGAGATCTGCCGGATGCGCAATACCCCGATCATCACCTTTATCAACAAGCTCGATCGGGACGGCCGCCCCCCGTTGGACTTGCTGAGCGACATAGAAGATCGCCTCCAGATCGAGTGTGCGCCCCTCTCATGGCCCATCGGGGCCGGGAAACTTTTCAAGGGGGTCTACAGCCTGTATGACAAGAAACTCAAACTATTTACACCGGGCCAGGAAAGGAGACACGCGGAAGAAATCATGATCGCAGATTTGGCCGATGAACACTTTGGGCAACTGGTCGGCGCGGAGCAGGCCGATGAGTTCAGGGAAGATATCGAGCTGCTCGAGGGTGCGGCCAACCCCTTTGATCTGGATGATTACCGCCGGGCCAGCCAGACACCGGTCTTTTTCGGCAGCGCCGTGAACAACTTCGGGGTCAAGGAATTGCTGGAGGCTTTTGTCAAAATAGCACCACCCCCCGGTAGCCGGCCGGCTGTCAGTCGTCCCGTTTCCCCATACGAAGCGCCATTTTCTGGGTTTGTTTTTAAAATTCAGGCCAATATGGACCCAGCGCATCGGGATCGCATCGCCTTTTTGAGGATCTGCTCGGGGAAGTTTACCCGGGGGATGAAGGTTGTTCACCACCGGATGGGGAAAACCATCAACTTGTCCAAGGCCACGGTCTTTATGGCCCAGGATCGCGCCCACGTGGAAGAAGCCTTTCCTGGAGATATCATCGGTCTTCACAATCACGGCACAATTAAAATCGGCGATACCTTCAGCGAAAAAGAAGTCTTGCGGTTTACGGGCGTTCCCAGTTTCGCCCCGGAACACTTTCGGCGGGTCCTGCTTAAAAATCCAATGAAAACCAAACAGTTAAAAAAAGGCCTCGCCCAACTGGCCGAAGAAGGCGCCATCCAGGTGTTTCGTCCGCGTACCAATAATGCCTACATCCTCGGCGCGGTGGGTATTTTACAATTTGACATCACCATGGCCAGGTTGCAGGATGAATACGGAGTGGATGCCAGCTATGAAGGCGTTGATCTGAACGTTGCACGTTGGGTTCACTGTCAAGATCCCAAGCAGCTAGCCGCTTTTGAAAAGGCCTGCTTGAACAACCTGGCGACCGATGCCCAGGGACATTTGGCGTTTTTGGTCCGTAGCGAATGGAATCTCGACTACGAGATGAAACAGTGGCCCGACATCGAATTTGAAAAGTCAAAGGAACATAACTGATACACTGAGAGGAACCCATGGCAAAGCACTCCCATGCTTTTGTTGAAAATTACAGTGGCCTGGTGGGATTTGGTGCCGACCGGGAAACAGATGAGCATACCCTGATCTATTATCTGCAGAAATTCTCGGACGACAGGTTGATCACGAAGCTGGTCAAACGCATGAGCGCTGAGGAAATCGAGACGTTCTTCAACCTGATGACCCGCATCATGAAAAACCATCTCAAAGAATCGGAATATCACCGTCTGTTTTTAAAAGATGAAGGGCATTCTCACTAGTGTTATTTCCACAAATAAGGGTCTTAGAGATTGACCGTTCTATCTCAGATTCGGGGGGCAAACTAGATTCGAAATACGAAGCACGAATTTCGAAACAAATCTAAAATTCAAATGTCTAAATGACCAAAACAAAAACTTGACAGCGGTAACAATAGGTGTTGTTTGAATTTTTTTGTCATTCTGATTTACTTTATTGTTTCGAATTTCGATATTCGGATTTGCGGCGTGCGCCTTGAGAACATTCCGAAATTTTGAGGTACGCTAAATCGCCATTGCGGCAGTATTATTCTATAAGAAACTTATAGGACACAACACTGGAGGCTAACTCAAAAATAAGCGCCTTCCAGGGAGGACCAATGTTTACGAAGACTCAGATTGACCGCTACGCCGAGGTGTTGCTGTGGGGCCTTAAGATCTCTCGCAAAGGCCGCATCAAGAAGAATGAAACCGTCCTCATTCGATACCACCACCCTGCCCTTGTGCTGGCCGAGGCCCTCTACGATCGCCTCCTGGACATGGGCTTGAACCCGCTCCAGCGCGTGGACCCCAGTCCGGGGATGGAAAAGAGTTTTTTCAAGCGCTCCAACGCCCGCCAGCTGGTGTTTCCGCCGCCGGGTGACCGGGAACTTTACGAAAACCTCAATGGCAGCATCTTTTTACATGCTCCGGAATCCATTACCCATCTGGGTGATATCGATCCGGCTAAAATAGGGCAATTCGCCGTATCCCGCAAGTATCTGCGTGACATTCTCACACGGCGCGATGAGGCCGGCCAATTCAGCTGGACATTGTGCACCTTCCCCACCCGGGAACTGGCCCGGCACGCGAAACTATCCCAGAAAGTTTACTGCCAACAAATCATATCCGCTTGTTTTCTGAATAAAACCGACCCAATAGCCAAATGGAATCAAATCTTCAAGGATGCCGGGCGCCTCAAGCGGTGGCTGAGTCGCATGGAGGTCAGGCACTACCATATCATGTCTAAAAATATCGACCTCGAAATTACCCCCGGACGGCAGCGCCGTTGGATCGGCGTGTCCGGTCATAACATCCCCAGTTTTGAACTGTTTGTGTCGCCCGATTGGCGTGGAACTCGCGGCATCTATTATGCCGACCAGCCCTCTTTCAGAAGTGGGAATTATGTGCAGGGGGTGCGCTTGGAATTTGCAAAGGGAAAGGTTATTGGCATTAAAGCGGAAAAGGGCCGTGAATTTGTGAAAAAGCAGCTGTCCATGGACAAGGGGGCCGGTCAGGTCGGCGAGTTTTCACTCACTGACAAGCGCTTTTCGAAGATCAACCGATTCATGGCCAATACCCTATTTGATGAAAATTACGGGGGTTCCCAGGGCAACTGCCACGTAGCCCTGGGGTCGTCTTATTCCGATACGTATGCTGGTGAGGCCGCCAAATTAACTAAAAAACTAAAGGAAAAGCTGGGTTTCAATGATTCGGCTCTGCACTGGGATCTGGTCAATACAGAGAAAAAACAGGTTGTTGCCCACCTAAAGACCGGTAAACGCATGACCATTTATGAAAATGGGAAGTTTACCTATTGAGACAAGCAAGCCCAGGTGCGTCCATTTCATGAGCAGCCTTAAGACGCAAACCCCACGGACCTATACTTTATATTTGCCGAAATCATCCGGGGAAAGATTCTTCAGGTAGTCCGCCCACTTCTTCCCCTCTTCGCTCTCATCTCCCAGTTCCGCGTCGGGCGCCGTGTCCTGTGACTTGGTGATCACTTTGTCGTCGACGAACACCGGGGCGTCATAGCGCAAAGCGATGGCGATGGCATCGCTCGGACGGGCGTCCATGGTAAAATTACCATCCGGTGAAGTGAAATGGATGAGGGCGTAATAGGTATTGTCTTTGATATCTGAGACTTCGATCCTGGAGACGCTGATTTTCATCTTTTCGGCAAAATTTTTAAACAGGTCGTGGGTCATGGGCCGGTCGAATTTAATATTCTTCATGGCCGACGCTATTGAAGTCGCCTCTAAAAGGCCTATCCAGATAGGGACCACCTGATCATCTTCTTCTGATTTAAGCAGTATAATCGGTGTATTGGAAGCCGGATCCATGGCAATCCCTGCAATGCTCATTTTATGCAGCATGGGAGTTTTCTCCTTTCGGTCCACTAGCCGTTCGGGCGCCTGAGCCATCCGGCAATCCCCACAATGAGTGGGCAAACGCTTTTTTAATCAAAACCGGGATTAAAAATCCCCGGCCAATATCACCAGCCGGCTCCAGACCAGCTTTACCGGCAGGCATATGTACGATTTTATTGGTCGATGTCCGACCGGTCCATTGCCCCGCAGCAGCCTCATCCTTGCCATTTGCAGGTTTCAGGCGGTAAGACTCTACCAGCACCTCCTGGGTTTGGCCGACCAGGTCACGATTCTTTTTAAGTGTAATGCCTTCCTGTAATTCGAGTACCTTTTGAAGCCGTTGGTCCTTGTCTTGTTCAGCAACCTTCTCTGAAAACCGTGTTGCGGGGGCATTGGGTCGGTCAGAATACTTGAATGCAAACAATCCATCGTATCCCACGGTTTCGATCAGGTCGATCGTAGCGGCAAAATCACGTTCCGACTCTCCCGGAAACCCTACGATGATATCCGAGGTTATGGCCATATCTGGACAGACCCGCCGCAATTGTTTTATTTTATCAAGATACTGGTTGCTTGTATAGTTCCGGTTCATTCTTTTCAGGATTGAGTCGGCGCCAGACTGGACCGGTAGATGGATATGATGACACAACTTATCCAAACGACCAAAAGCACCGATGAGGTTTTCCGACAAATCTTTAGGATGTGAAGTAGTAAACCGAACCCTCTTTAACCCATCTATATCATTAATATATTCTAATAAAGATGAAAAATCCGGCAACCCCTCTTTTTTACCGTAACTATTTACATTCTGACCCAGGAGTGTTACTTCGCGCACACCATTGTCCACCAGGTCCCGAATTTCGGACAGGATATGTTCCGGCTGGCGGCTGCTCTCCCGCCCGCGCACATAAGGCACCACGCAATAGGTGCAGAAGTTGTCACAACCGTGCATGATGGTGACAAAGCGGGATACCTCGGTTTCACCCCGGGGCACCACAGCCCCGTCGGGCTCCTCGATGCAGGTGCCCATTTCTACATCCACTACCCGCTGCCGCCTATTTTCGAGCCTGGACACCAGGGATGGCAAGCGTCCGATGGCATGTGTGCCGAAAACCAGATCGACATAAGGGGCTCTCTTGAGGATCCGTTCGCCCTCTTGTTGGGCCACACACCCCCCAACACCGATGATCAGCTCGGGTTGCGTCTGTTTGAGACCAGCCACCCGACCGAGATAACTGAAAACTTTCTGAACGGCTTTTTCCCGGATGGCACAGGTGTTGACGATAATCATGTCCGCTTTGTCCGGCGCGTCCGTCAGGCGATAGCCCATATGATCCAGGCCCTGGGCAATTTTATCGGAGTCATAAACATTCATTTGACATCCGATAGTCTGAATATGTAATTTTTTTATTTTCATTTCAGTATGTTGAATTAGCTTTTACTGTCCAGGCGCATCTGCGGGCTCCATATAGATCTCAGGGGCCAGATCGGTCAGCAGTGTATCGACCTCTCTTTCACAGCCGGGCGGGACCCGCAGGAGGACCTTGCCTGTCGCCGGATCGATTGTCGTAAGCGTGGCCAGGCCCTCGTACCCCTCCAGTATGAACCGAAGGTAACCGATCTGCTGTTTATCCACTCTGAAATAGAGTTCTTTAGACTGCATCGTGCTCCCAAAGTTGGACTGCTTGTCGGCAGGCTGCCGATCGGCAAACAGATGGGCGTATTATAATCATATCGGTGTGGTTTTCAACCGATAACTCGGCTTTTTCAGAGCGTCCCCTTTTCCATTGTAGAAGCAGGTTCGATGGGTTATATGCCCTGCATGGAACCCGATCTTGATATTTTGAAACCTGACCCCCACAGGGTCGGAGATCTCACCAAAGTACTGCGGTGCCACCCACTCCTGAGCACGCTACTGGTGAATCGGAATATCATGGATCACCGCTCAGCCAGCGAGTTCCTGCAACCGTCTTTGGGTAACCTGCGAGCACCGGATGGAATGTGCGACATTGACGCAGCCGTGCGGCGTACCTGCGTGGCCATTGAAAATGGTGAAAAAATCCTGGTGTTTGGGGATTATGATGTGGACGGGGTAACGGCTACCTGCCTGTTGACGGAGTTTCTTGAACAAGTCGGCGCCAAAGTCTCCTATTACATACCTCATCGACTCCATGAAGGGTACAGCCTGCATCCCGGGCACCTTCAGAATGGCGCCATTGCCTCGCACACGGGCCTGATAATCACTGTGGACTGCGGGGTATCGAGCCTCGAAGCCGTCGCTGCCGCTGCCGATGCGGGCATTGATGTCATCGTCACGGACCACCATGCAATTACCAAACCCCTGCCCCAGGCTGTAGCCGTCATAAATCCCAACCGGCCGGATTGCCCGTCCGGCCTGGGGGCGCTCTCCGGGGTAGGGGTGGTGTTTTACCTGGCCATAGCGCTGCGCAAAGCATTGCGCGAGCGACAGTATTTTGCTTCGCATACCGAACCGAACCTGAAAAAACTTTGTGATCTCGTCGCTTTGGGAACAGTGGCCGATATGGTTCCCCTGATCGGCGAAAACCGTGTTTTGACATCCGTCGGATTGCAGATCATCAACAGTGGCGCAAGGCCTGGTCTGAACCGCCTCATCGAGGCCAGCCACAGCTCCGGCGGCCAGATTGACAGTGAAGATATCGCCTACCGTCTGGCGCCGCGCCTGAATGCAGCCGGACGTCTCAACCATGCATCTGATGCCGTGGAACTTCTTAAAGCCAGGGACAACCTTACGGCTGCAGATCTGGCCCGAGCCCTGGATCGGCTCAACACCAGGCGGCGGGAAATTGAGCAGGACACCTGCCACTCAATTGAAGACGCGCTGACCCGCTCACCGGAACTGGCCGATCGACCGGCCATAGTCCTGGCCGATGAGGCCTGGCATCCCGGGATAACCGGCATTGCCGCCGCCCGACTGGCGCGGAAGTACCAACGCCCGGTTTTCCTTATCAGCCTGTCCGGTGAAACCGGCAAAGGTTCCGGTCGCAGCGTTCCCGGTGTCGACATCATCCGCTGTCTCAATGCGTGCGCCCCGATCCTGGAGCGTTACGGGGGACATCCTACTGCAGCAGGAATTACGCTAACTAAATATAATATAAGCAAATTTAGGGCTATTTTTGAAGCAGAGGTTGAAAAACAGATCAAGCGGGGCATTGCGCCTGAACGCGTCCGGGTGGATTGTGAGCTGCGCCTTTCCCAGATTCAACCAGGCCTCATGGAGATGCTGGCACGCCTGGCGCCTTTTGGGCAGGGAAACCCGGAGCCGTTCTTTCTGGTCCGCGATATCGTGATTACCCGGAAAAAGACAGTCGGCCGGCACCACACCCGTCTGACGATCTCACAGCAGGCCGACAATGCTCAGAAGAACGTGGAAGCGATCTACTTCAACACCACCCAGGTCCCTGAAAAGGCTCGTCTGGTAGTATTTGCCCTGCGCTGGAATCATTGGCGCGGGAAAAAGACGATCCAGGCTGTCATTCAGTACCTGGTGTAAGGCAGCTAAGGGCGCTATCCGATGGTACTGCACTCAAACGTTGAATGCAGCAAACAAATTCAAGTGACCAAATGACAGAAACCGGACCGAGCTGGCTTTGAACACAGGTTTGGTTTGTTTTTTTTGGTCATTTAGATTTGTCTCATTGTTTCGAATTTGCGGCGTGCGCCTTGAGAACATTCCGATATTCGACCATCGAATTTTTTCTACCTATATGGGCGACAAGCGCGTTTGTGACCCAATTATTTCAAAAGAAATTAAGGAAATACAACACTGTCAGGCTATCGGAGCAGATCGGAAATGGAAACGAAATGAACCCCGTCTTTTCTCATCTTACGGTCGAAAATTTGCAGGGCCGCAACCGTTTCAGGGAAGGGGTGTCCGATGGCTACGGCTCTACCGGTTTGCAGGGCCCGACGCTGCAATCGGGCCAATTGAAGTAGAATGCTTTGTATTGTCAGGCAGTTGTCTATGAAGATGTTTCTTTGTAGGGCCAGGATGCCAAGCCGGTTGGCAGTTGCGTAACCCGCAGAACGAGGGGTGGTCAGACTATCAACGAAAAAGAGGGTCCTTGATTTCACCACTTCCAGGGCCTGTTCCATCTTGGCCGGATCGGCGGTGTATTTCGACCCCATGTGATTGTTTACGCCGATAATGTGGGGAACCGCATCGATGTTCCGAACCAGCACATCCACAATTGCCTGCCGCGGATAGGCCGTATAAAGTGCTCCGGGGCCGGGATTGGACCTTTTATCGACCGGCTCCATGGGTTGATGCAGCATGACTTCATGCCCGGCAGCGTAAAGGCACTCCGCCAGTTCCCGCGTGTGGGTAACACGGGGCAAAATTGAAAATGAGAGCGGTATCTCCAGGTCCAGGAAATTATAAGCGCGGGTCCGGCTGAACCCGATATCGTCTATGATGACCGCAATGCTTGCCGCTACCGGCGGCTCTCCGGTCGGCCGGGCAGCCGCCTTGGCGAACAGGGGCCAGGAACCCGTGACTGCCAGCCCCGATGCCAGCGAGGTCGCCAAACGCATTAAAAATTGTCGTCTGTGCATAGATGCCTGCCGCAAGAGTGCTTCCAAATTGAAGTAGACATATAAATACAATATATTGTGTTAGGCAGTCAAGCGAATACAATATACGGGTTCTTTTTTTCGTCTCCGGATTCATATTTTGCTTGCAATATGTAACACTTGCTTCTATTATAGCGCCCAAACCGATTATATGTGCCCGTTTTGATTGAGAGGACTTCCATCATGGCAAAAGTATTCAGACCGAGTTCCCGGGAATCGAGAATACTATCAAAAATAGAATCACAAAAAGAGTATGCCCGCCGCAGGGCCTTGGGCGGTATTCGCGACTGTCTGGAGCCGTTGGCCAACAACATCAGCTCCAAGTTGGTTGAAAGCGAGCTGGTAGAAACCACAAGTAAAAACGCCCTTGAAGAACAGATCACCAGTTGCCTGGAAACCCTTTCCCATGCGGATGATTTCGATATCGATTACAAAAATGCCCCCTTCAGGGCCCTGGTACCCCATCCCAACGTCATCAGCCTCTATGTAACAGCCTATGTAATTGAAACCTTGATCAATCACAAATCCGTGGTCGACATCTTCGGTTCCGATGAAGAGATTTATCACTGCATCAATCAACAAGTAATGAAACACCTGCCTACCTGAGATTGCCGCCCGGCGTCGGCTGGTCGGTCTCGAAAACCTTGCCTGCGCGTTACCTACTCCCCGGCCTAATCACGCGCCCGACACCAATCCGGGAATCTGGCTAAAACGCCGGTGAAGCACTCAGAATTACCAGAAGGAGATGTCGGTATGTCCCAGGAACACCTTGCATTCGTAGCGGATCAATTACACTTGAATACCGACCAGGTTGGCAGGGTGGCCGGGTTGCTGGCAGAAGGCGCAACGATACCCTTTATCGCCCGGTATCGCAAGGAGGCTACCGGGAGCCTGGATGAAGTGGCCCTGAGCGCCATACGTGACAGTCTCAGGTCATTGGCGGAACTTGAAGCCCGCAAGCAGGCCGTGCTGAAATCGCTGGATCAAAATGGTCACCTGACAGCCGCGCTGGAACAGCAGGTCCTATATGCCGAATCCATGGTCCAGGTTGAGGATCTCTATCTGCCTTTCAGACCTAAACGGCGCACCCGGGCAAGTCAGGCCCGGGAAAAAGGGCTGGCGCCCCTCGCGGATGTCTTGCTGCAGCAGTCGGACATCGATCCCGGCCAGGCGGCGGCCGACTTTTTGGACCCGGAACAAGGTGTGGCCTCGATTGAGGATGCCCTGGCCGGGGCCCGTGATATTATTGCCGAAACGGTCAATGAAGACCTTCGTGCCCGTGAGCAGCTGCGCGCCCTGTACACCTCCCGCGGTGAGTTTGTGTCCACGGTGGTGAAAAAGCAGGCGGAAACCGGCGGCAAATACCGGGACTATTTTGATTACCGCGAGCCGGTTGCGCGAGCACCGTCCCACCGCGTCCTGGCCATGCGCCGGGGGGAAAAAGAAGGGGTTTTGAATGTCACCGTTGCCCCACCCGAAACCGAGGCCCTGGCCCTGCTCACCGACCTTTTTGTGACCGGCCAAAATGCCGCGTCCGACCAGGTGCGGCTGGCAGTTACCGACAGCTATCGCCGTCTGCTGGGTCGCTCAATGGAGACCGAAATCCGCCTGGCTACCAAGGAAGCGGCCGACCAAAAAGCGATCCGGGTCTTTGCCGATAACCTGCGCCAGCTGCTGCTGGCAGCACCCCTGGGGGCCAAGCGCGTGATGGGGCTGGATCCGGGTTTCCGTACCGGCTGTAAACTGGTCTGCCTGGATCGACAGGGTCAACTTCTGCATTACGAAACGGTTTATCCCCACACCTCAGCCAATAAAGCCGCAGAAGCCGCCAGGCAGATACCCCTGCTGGGCGCCCGTTTTTCAATCGAGGCCATAGCGGTCGGCAACGGGACGGCCGGTAAAGAGACCGAAGCCTTTTTAAGAGAACTTGCTTGGGAAACGCCCACCCCCATCATCATGGTAAATGAAAGCGGTGCTTCCATCTATTCGGCTTCGGATGCAGCCCGAGCTGAATTCCCGGATCTAGACCTTACTGTCCGGGGGGCGATATCCATTGCCCGACGCTTGATGGACCCTTTGGCGGAGCTGGTCAAGATCGATCCCAAATCTATCGGTGTGGGGCAATATCAGCACGACGTGGACCAGAGCGCCCTCAAACAAGCGCTTGATGAAACCGTGGTGAGCTGCGTCAACGCCGTCGGTGTCGATGTGAACCGGGCCAGTGCGCAGCTGCTTACCTACGTGTCCGGCATCGGGCCGCAGATAGCCCGCAATATCGTCGCTTTTCGAAATGAAAACGGTCCATTCCGCGATAAAACCAACCTGTGCGAGGTACCCCGGTTGGGTCCGAAGGCCTTTCAGCAAGCCGCCGGGTTTTTAAGGATTCAGGATGGCAGCAACCCGCTGGATGCCAGTGCCGTTCATCCGGAGAGCTACCCCATCGTGGACCAGATGGCACGCGACCTGGGCTGTACCCCGGCGGCGTTGATGGATGCTGCGCACCTGCGCAAGGCCCTCGACATCCGGCGCTACATAACACCCGACATCGGGCTTCCGACCCTTAAGGATATCATGGCCGAGCTGGAAAAACCGGGCCGTGATCCGCGCCAGGCGTTTGAACTATTTGCTTTTGCCGAAGGAATTGATACACTTGACGATCTCAAGACAGGTATGCGTCTGCCGGGGATCGTCACCAATGTGACCGCCTTCGGTGCCTTTGTCGACATCGGAGTGCATCAGGACGGTCTGGTGCACATCAGTCAAATGGCTGATCATTTCGTTAAAGATCCGGCGGATGTGGTCAAGGTTCAGCAAATAGTCAATGTTACGGTCCTGGAGGTGGATCTCGCGCGGTCACGTATATCGCTCTCCATGAAGGCTCAAAAGGCAGCGCCGTCCCGGAAAACACAAAGACCCAACCCCCGTTCCCGGCCCGGTTCAACCGCACGCAAAACGAAACCCGGGCCGGCCGGACCGTTCAATGATGCCTTTGCCGGCTTGGGTGCCCTGAAAAACAGGAGATCATAAAGCATCCCGGCCTGAGATGCTGTGTCAAAATAAATAAAAAAGCTCGTCTTACCTCCGTCATGCCGGACCCGATCCGGCATCCAGAAATCTATGTACCTGATAAACAAATGGATTCCGGATCAAGTCCGGAATGACGCAAAGGCCAAATGCCCGGTTGTTGGAATTGTGATACAGTCTCGGTGGACTATGATTTCAAAGACCGTTTAAAAGGAATTGTCTGGTGAAAGCCGTTATTCAACGGGTCAGTCGCGGAAACGTTTCCATCGCTGGCGTCATCACCGGTGCCATCCGGCAGGGTTTTGTGGTTTTGCTGGGGGTGGCCGCCGGTGACGAACAGGCAGATGCCGAGTATCTGGCTGAAAAAATATCCAATCTGCGTGTATTCGAGGATCCCGGCGGCAAGATGAACCTTTCCATCAGCGATATCGGCGGCAGCATGCTGGTCATCTCTCAATTTACCCTGCTCGCCGACTGCCGTAAAGGGCGCCGCCCCTCTTTTGTCAGGGCGGCCGGGCCGGAAATCGCCGAGGAACTTTACACCTATTTCACCCAGCAGGTGCGGGCTCGCCAAATTCCGGTGGAAACCGGCCGTTTCGGGGCCCGCATGGCGGTATCGATCGAAAACGACGGCCCGGTGACAATTATTATCGACAGCCGGGACAAATAACATCCTGTAATGCAACCTGGTGAGGGATCTGCAATATGCGCAGCTGCTTCCTACCGAAACGGATGATAGCCCAATTACGCAGTTGCATCGCCGGCAGCCTGCTCATGTGCACAGCTCTGATTCTGAGTTGCTTGCCCACCGACCTGCAGGCATCCGGAGAAGACCAGGTTTTGCGGCTCATTGGACCGCAAGATGCCTTCATCCTGGCCGGTCCAGACAATTCCCCGTTATTACATAAAAATGCGGATAAAAAACTCATACCGGCGTCAACGCTCAAGCTGGTGAGCGCTCTGGCCGTGATGGATGTCCTGGGACGGGATTACCGGTTCGAGACGCACTTTTATGCAGGACCGGGCAACGCCGTCATCATCAAAGGCTTTGGGGACCCCTTGCTGATATCGGAAATCGTGACGGATATGGTCGCAGCCCTTCACAGGGCTGCGCTGCAGCGCAACCTCCAGATTCAGCGCCTGTACGTGGACGACACCTTCTTCCAGAAGCCAATCATCATCCCCGGTACCGCGCCTTCGGTCCAACCTTATGATGCACCGGTCGGTGCTTTCTGTGTCAATTTCAATACAGTCGATTACCGGATCGTCAATGGATCGATACACAGCGCGGAACCCCAGACGCCACTGCTGCCCTTCGCGGAAAAATTGATTCGACGCAACCGCAACGCAAAAGGTGACCGGATCGTCCTGTCGCACGATAACGAGGCCATTGCGCTTTATGGTGCCCATCTGGTGGCTTATTTTTTAACCGGCGGCGATAGGTTGGCGCATGACCGTCTTGGGCTACGATCCGTCAATCCGGCCACAGACACCCGCTTTTTGGTCTATCGTTCGCCATTGGTCCTGACCGGTCTGGTTCAGAAAATGATGGAATTTTCCAATAATTTCATAGCGAATCAACTGGTGATCGCCGCCGGAGCTACCCGCTACGGCGCGCCCGCCACGCTGGAAAAGGCCGTCCGTCTGCTGAATACCTATTGCCGGGAGACTGCGGGGCTGAACGATTTTACCATCGTGGAGGGATCGGGTATTTCACGCAGAAATCGCCTGACCGCCCGGTCGCTGTTGCGGGTGCTGGCGCTTTTTGAGCCCTACCATACCCTGCTGCGCAGACAGGGGGCGGAGTATTTCAAGACAGGGACGCTAGCCGGGGTCAGTTCGCGGGTCGGCTACCTTCGAGGACCCGCAGCTGGACTCTATCGCTTTGTCATCATCATGAACTCGCCGGGCGGGTCGGCGGTAGGTGTCAAACGGGCGCTTGGGGACTATCTAAAGGAAAATCATTTCCCTTAGAACTCATGATGTGGGCGTAGGCGCTGTGGTTGTGAATGGATTCAAAATTCTCGGCACTGACCGAGAACCAGGTGATGTTATCGTCGCGGTTTAGTTTCTCGGCAATGTCGCGGACCACATCTTCAACAAACTTCGGATTTTCGTATCCCTTTTCCGTGACACACTTCTCATCCACCCGTTTGAGGACGGAAAACACCTCGCAGGAAGCAGTCGATTCAACCATTTCAATCATGTCCTCCATCCAGATAAACTTCTTGAAACGGGTGCTCAGGTGCACTTCGCCCCTTTGGTTGTGGGCCCCGGCATCACTGATTTCCTTGGAGCAAGGACACACCGAAGAGATGGGCACCACCACTTCGGAGACCAAATCGACTTTGTGGTCGGGGCCACTGGAACCGGAAATTCGGCAGGTGTAATCCATCAACCCCGGTGCTTTGGACATGGGGGCGGCTTTCTCGATAAAATAGGGGAAGGAAACTTCGATATGCGCCGAAGCCGCATTGAGATGTTTCTTCATCTGAGCGAGTACGTCCGAAATGCCCTGCAACGATATCTCCGGGCGCAGCAGGTGCAGGATCTCAACGAAGCGGCTCATGTGGGTGCCCTTGTATTCATGGGGCAAATCGACATACATATTGATGGTGGCGACCGTGTTTTGAACCATGTTTTTCCGGTCAAGGACCGTAATGGGATAGCGCAGGTTCTTGATGCCGACCTTGTCGATGGGAATATTTCGAAAATCCCTCTGGTTCTGGGTGTCTTTCATGGAAATCGGATACTCTTAAAACATGGCTTTGGATGCCTCAAAGAAGGTAATCCAGTTTGACATGATGCAGGGCCCTGAATATGTTACCCCTGATTTTCCGGTTGGTACGGTAAAGTTCCGTCAGCATTTCCTTTACAGCGTAGCGTTTAGATTGCTTCGCCGAGGGGCAGGTACTTTCAAACACCGGAAACTGCATCAATTCCGAAAACTTGCGAATTTTATCCTCGTCCAGAAAAGCCAGCGGTCGAATGATGGTCATGGCCCCATTGAAAAATTCCTGCCGGGGAGCCATGGTGCTGATCTCGCCGGCATAGAATATATTGAGAAACAGGGTCTCAATAATGTCGTCCTTGTGATGGCCCAGGGCCAGTTTGCGGGCGCCGATGCTTTCGGCCAGTTCAAACAACCGCTTGCGTCGCAGCCGTGAACATAAAAAACAGGGATTCTCCCTGTTTTCAGAACTATGGGCAATCTGACCGTGGTCGGTATGCTCGACAATCAGATCAATACCCATCGCACCACAGTGCTCGGCCAAGCGGTCGGCAAATCCGTTTTCAAAACCGGGATCAATGTAGATGGCGGTCAGATCGTAATCTACCGGAATATGTTTGAGCCGGTTTTGCAGTATCCAGCAAAGCGTCAGGCTGTCTTTGCCGCCCGATAGACCGACGGCCAGTTTTTCCCCAGCGTCAATCATGTCATAGGCGTGGATGGCCTTGCCCACACCGCTGTTGATCGCCTTGTAGACGAACGTTCTATTCCTTTTCAGGCTGATCTTCTTCCTCTGGTAACTGAACGGTCACTTTTCCGGCGGCAATTTCGCGTAGTGACACGACAATATCTTCGTTTTTCGGGGAGTTTACCAGATAATCCGATCCTTCCCGGATCTGGCGTACGCGTTTGGAAACCATATTAACCAACATAAAGCGGTTGGGTATCCTTTTCAGGCAATCTTCGACTGTAACTCGCGCCATGGACGTCCTCCTTATGGATAGGTTCAAGGTTTCCCGTTTCCAGTTCTGGGTTGGAAATCAAGAACCTCTGAACCCCTTATCTTTGAACTTATTTATTTTATTTCTTACAGTATTTCAACCAGTTCGTAATTTCTTTTGCCCCCCGGGGCCTGCACGGTGATTTCATCGCCCGGTTTTTTGCCCAACATGGCCTTACCCAGTGGTGATGTTACGGATATCATTCCTTTTTCGATGTCCGATTCGTCCGGACCGACTATCTGATACTCGACACTCTCATCCGTGTCAATATTTTCCAGCACCACCCGACTGGCAAACACAACTTTATCCTTGGGCAAGGCATTTGGGTCTATGACATCCGCACTGGAAATCTTGAAGGTCAGTTCGTTTATGCGACCTTCGATAAATCCCTGGCGATCCTTGGCGGCTTCGAACTCGGCATTTTCCGACAGGTCGCCATGGGCGCGGGCTTCTTCGATGGCTTTGATGTTTGCGGGGCGCTCGACCGTTTTCAGGCGGCCCAGTTCCTTTTTGAGGTTTTCATACCCCTGTTTGGTAATCGGCGTCCTTTCCAATCCCTTTAATCTCCTTCCGACTGATATTTTGGCATGAACTTAAGAAACAGCAACGGAGCAGTCAATCATCACCTGCTCCGGTAATAATTTTCGATTTTTGGCACCCTCCGGGCGAAGGATCTAATCGATCATGCCGAGGACAGTTGTACCGGCCCTGACTTTCTGGCCGTTCTCTACCTGGACCCGCGTCCGTTCGGGCAGGTAGATATCAAGCCGCGAACCGAAACATATCATACCGAAGCGGTCTCCTTTGGTAACCCGATCACCGGGTTTGAGGTCGCAGATGATACGCCGAGCAATCAGTCCTGCGATCTGGACAAAACAGATCCGTTTCCCCCGGTCGGTTGACAGTGTGATCGCGTTGTATTCATTGTCCAAAGATGCTTTGTCCAGATTCGCCGAAAAAAATCTTCCGGGATTGTAGCGTACCCCGGATATCGTCCCGCTGAATGGAATCCGATTTACATGCACGTTGAATATCGACATGAAAATGCTGATTTTATTGCATCTTTCAGAGTAATGCGGAGGGTCTTCCACCGACTCCAGCTTGATGATCTTCCCGTCGGCCGGTGCCAGCACGGCACCTTTGATGTCCGGTGCCGTCCGCTCCGGATTTCGGAAAAACCAGGCAATAGAAAAGATGGACAGCATCCCCAGCACAACAAGCAGCCCCATCCCGGTCACGGCAAAAGCTACGGTCAGTACGATCGCGGCTCCCAGGAATATGAATCCTGGGCGGGCCAGTAGAAAGGCTTTGGGTCGCATCGGATTTTCCATGGTTACATTCCCTGTATCCGCCCGGCGGTTTGAACCGCGCCGAACGGAATGTTTAAATATTTAAAAGCATAGGGGATGTCAATAGTTACCGCATTTTATTGTATTCCGCGTCGGAACGGCGAATATAGTTGGGAACCAGTTCCCGCGTGTGACCGGAATCACCGGCCGCCAGTTTCTGCAATCCCAGGCGGGCGATGGACGCAGCCCTGATATGGTTCTCATCTCCCGGGACGAATAAGGCGTGCTTTCCACCCTGATCCGCAATGATATCCCGATACACCACTGCTCCGCTGCCAATAAACAGGCAGGGACTGTCAAGGGGGGCCACAGCTGACTGCGGGGCCAACACCTCTTCCGCGGTCCGTTTCGCGATTTCACCCTCCCGGATGGTATAGCGCGCGGCATAAACCTCTCCGCGGCGCGCATCCAGCATGCAACAGACCTGCCCGGACCCATGCGTGACCTGGTTGGCAAGGGCATCCAGACTGGAGATACCCACCGCCGGTTTGCCGGTTGCCGCGGCCAGGCCTTTGACAGCCGCCATGCCTATACGCAGCCCGGTGAACGTCCCCGGCCCGGCATCCACCGCGAAAGCCGTCACCTTTGCGAGTGTCATATCCGCCCGCTTCAGCAAGCGATCCACCATAGTGGCCAGATGCTTCGCGTGGGTCTGTTTGCCGGAATAGTTCAGTTCGGCAATGGTACCCTGGCGATCGGCCAGGGCCACGCTACAGTTGCTGGTAGCCGTATCAATTGCAAGAATGGTCAATATTCTGTTATTGTTTATTTTATTTAGATGGCCGGGCGCGCTGCTTACCCTTTTCCAGAGCCAGGGGAATCACTTCATCCATATTTTTAACGGTGACAAAGCGGAGCTTGCGCCTGACATTGGCGGGTATTTTAACCAGTTCGCGCTTGTTCTTAGCGGGTAAAATCACTGTGCGAATACCGGCCCGCAACGCACCCAGGGTCTTTTCCTTCAAACCACCGATGGGCAGGACCCGACCACGCAGGGTAATTTCCCCGGTCATGGCCACATCCTTATTGACCGGCATGTTGGTCAGCACCGATATCAGCGCCGTGGCAATGGCAATGCCGGCTGACGGACCATCTTTAGGTGTGGCGCCGGCCGGTACATGGATGTGGATATCAACATTTTCAAGCAGGTTTTCTTTGATCCTGAATTTTTTCAAGTTGGCCCGGGTATAGCTCAGGGCCGCCCGGGCGGACTCCTGCATAACGTCACCGAGCTGTCCGGTCACGATCAGGTCACCCTTGCCGCCAATCAAGGCCGCCTCGATATACAGGGTCTCTCCCCCGGAGGGCGTCCAGGCCAGACCGGTGGACAGACCGATCTGACTGTCCTCTTTATCCAGTTCCGGAATAAACACCGGCGGCCCCAGGTACTTATGCAGATTCTGGCGGGTTATGGTGAACTTTCCCTTTTCACCCTCAGCAATTTTGCGGGCGATCTTACGGCAGATCCTGCCGATGGTTCTCTCCAGGTTCCGGAGCCCCGCTTCGAGGGTATATTCGTTGATAATCGTCCGCAATGCGCCGGGACTGATCACAAAATTCCTGGGTTTCAGTCCGTTCTCCTTAATCTGGCGCGGTATCAGAAAAGTCGTCGCAATTTTTTCCTTCTCTTCCTGGGTGTAGCCTGACAGGGAAATGACCTCCATGCGGTCCAGCAGGGCCGATGGAATTGTATCGGTCATGTTGGCTGTCAAGATAAAGATCACTTCCGACAAGTCGAACGGCAGGTTGAGATAGTGGTCGCTGAACTCCGAATTCTGTTCAGGATCAAGGGCTTCCAGCAGCGCGGACGAAGGATCCCCCCGAAAATCGGCCCCGAGCTTGTCAATCTCGTCCATCATGAAAATCGGGTTATTGGTGCCGCTTTGCTTCAACCCCTGAATAATCCGACCGGGCAGCGCTCCAATGTAGGTTCGTCGGTGACCGCGGATTTCCGCTTCGTCCCTAATGCCACCCAGCGAGATGCGGACGTACTTGCGTTTCATGGCCCGTGCTATAGCCAGGCCCAGGGACGTTTTGCCCACCCCGGGAGGACCGACAAAACAGAGAATCGGGCCTTTCATTTTCGGGTTGAGCTTTTTAACGCTCAAATATTCAAGGATGCGATTCTTGATTTTCTCGAGCCCATAGTGGTCCTTGTCGAGTACATCCTTGGCCCGCTGGATATGGATGCCGCCTTTGGAAGATTTACTCCAGGGCAGTTCCACCAACCAGTCCAGATAGGTCCGCACCACGGAAGATTCGGCCGATTCGGGGTGCATCTGCTCCAGTCGCTTCAGCTGCTTGCCCGCTTCCTCGCGGACCTTGACCGGCATGCGTGCTTTTTTTATTTTTGATTGGTAATCCTTGATCTCCTGAACACGCTCATCGCTTTCACCCAGTTCGCGATGAATCGCACGCACCTGTTCGCGCAGAAAATAATCACGTTGGCTCTTGGATATCTCATCGCGCACGTCGGATTGAATTTTGGCCTGCATCGAGGAGAGTTCGACTTCCTTGGAAAGGATGTCGTTTATTTTGCGTAGTCGGTCCAGCGGATCCAGGGTTTCCAGCAGCGCCTGGGCATCCTCGATGCGCATTTTTAAATTCGAGGCCACCAGGTCAGCCAGTTTGCCGGGGTCCTCGATACTTTCAAGGATGGTACCGATCTCGTTGGTCAGCTCGCCCCTGAGGGCCAAAATCTTCTCAGACTGTTCCCGTACGTTGCGCATCAAGGCCTCGGTCTCGACATTGATGGACGCAGTCGGTTCTTCCACGATGATTTCAACATCCACCTTATAAAGGGGGCGCTTGCGCACATACTTTGTGATGCGAGCCTTGGCAACCCCCTGGACGAGAGCCTTGACCCGGCCATCAGGGAGTTTCAGCATCCGCAGAATACGCCCAACGGTTCCGACGGCGTAAATATCATCCGGCGTCGGGTTTTCGATCCCGGGATCTTTCTGGGTCGACAGCATCATGATACTGTCTTTCTCAACCGCGGATTCCACCGCGTTTATCGATTTGTCGCGTCCCACAAACAGCGGCATCAGCATATCCGTGAAGATCACCACATCCCTGACCGGCATCAACGGCATGGATGCCGGCAGGTCTTCATCAAAATCATCGTCATCGATGATGCTTATCAGATCGTCTTTATCTGTCTCGCCCATCTTTTCTCCGACCTTTGCTCGGCACCTTTTGCCGCCGCGTATTGGGGTACGGTGTCTATCACAATCTCAAATTGAAATGTACGGTCTGCCCGATTCGACAAGCCGGTATACCCGCGCCTGTTATAAACACTAAAAATAAGACCGGTTTTTCTTTTTACAACATCTATATTGATTTATTTCTATAAAACTAATATTTTAACTGTAAAAAAAACCGATCCGTACCCCAAGTGGAACGCAAGTGCTATGATGACTCATGCCCTGGATGTTTTTATCGTTTTGGCCGGACTGTGCATCGGCAGCTTTTTGAATGTCTGCATTTATCGGCTGCCCAATCCCGACCAGTCGATCGTTTTTCCCGGTTCGCATTGTCCGGCCTGCAACACACCAATCCGGATGTATGATAATATCCCAGTCATCAGTTACCTGCTGCTGGCCGGAAAATGCCGCAGTTGCCGGGTACCCATCGCCATCCGGTATCCCATTGTGGAACTGCTTTCCGGGCTGGCCGCCCTGGCAGCCCTGCTAAAATTTGGCTACTCCGGGGAAGCTTTGATCGCCTATCTCTTTGTCGCCGTCATGCTGGTGGTGACATTTATCGATATCGATCACCAGAAGATACTCGACGTGATCACCCTGCCCGGCATCGTCATCTGTTTCCTGTCTTCATTTGTCGTGGACTGGGTCACCTGGCAGCAGTCGCTGCTCGGTATCCTGGCCGGTGGCGGCAGCCTCTATCTGGTGGCCAAAGGTTACCTGCTGCTGACCGGTAAGATGGGTATGGGCGGCGGTGACATCAAGCTGCTGGCCATGATCGGCGGCCTCACCGGCTGGCAGGGGGTTTTGTTCACGATTTTCGCCGGGTCGGCCACGGGCACAGTCGCCGGGCTGTTGTTGATTGCGGCCGGCCGATTCAGCAACTTCCGACTTAAGATTCCGTTTGGTCCTTTTCTGGCTTTCGGGGCCGTTACCTATCTTTTTTATGGCAAACCTATTTTCTACTGGTATATCGGTCTGTTCCATTAATCACACCCCCGGCCGGCCCATAGGCGCCCGACGTCATGATCTTCGTTAATAGGTAAAAATCCCGGCCTTCAATTACCGAATAATCAGCGACCGCCTTGCCTACCAGACAGCACGACAGTCTACACCCTCCCGGAGACAATCGCTTGAAGAGTCTGCCTGACCAGACCCTTCTTGCACACTATCTGCTCATAACAGGTCTTTGGTTAGAAACCTTCGTAATAATTAGGTTTCAGTTAAAATACATCTGCATTCGGTGCCCGACAATAAGTTTGGGTATAAATCATCCCTATCCGACTAAAGGAATGGCAGGTTCTGCCGATATAGCTTAATGAAACGACACCTTTAATCAACGTGCGGCATGAACGTGCAGATGTTTGGAAGCAAACCATGAATATCCTCATAGCCGATGATGATCTGATGACGCTCAGGCTGCTGGAAAAACATATTACATCCTGGGACCACCATGTCTATGCAGCCCAAAACGGCCTGGATGCCTGGGATATCGCCAACTCCACGAGTCTAGATCTGGTCATAACCGACTGGAACATGCCCGGCCTGGATGGACTCGAGTTATGCCGGCGCATCCGGAATACCGACCTACCCGGCTACGTATATCTTATCATCGTCAGTGCCAAGAAATCGAACCAGGATATCGTAACCGGACTGCGTGGCGGAATAGATGATTATATTACCAAGCCTTTTGATTTCGATGAATTGCGCGAGCGAATCGCAACGGGTGAACGGATTGTGGCCCTGGAGCGGGAGCTGCGCAACAAATATGAAATCATTGAGGAAAACTATTTCCAAACCATTCGAATGTTTACGAACCTGATCGAAGTGTTCAACGAGGAACTCGGGGGCCACTGCCGACGCGTCGCCAAAACTGCCCTGAAGGTGGCCCAACGCCATCCCCAGGTGGATGAAAACGACTATCCGCTCATCGAAGCCGGGGGGCTCCTGCACGATATCGGCATGGTCGGTTTTCCCGATCACATGCTGTTGAAAAAAACGACCGAACTGCCGGGTGATGATTTGGCGTTGTATAAATCGCATCCGGTACAAGGGGAAATTATCCTTCAGGAAATCGAGTTTTTACGTCCTCTATCCAAAATTGTGCGGCAGCATCACGAGCAGGTCAACGGCCGGGGTTTCCCGGATGGGCTTTCCGGCGACCAGATTCCGGTGGGTGTTAAAATCATCTCGGCGGCATCCGCCTATGACAACCTGATCCACAAATGGGGATACACCTATCAGGGCGTACCCGAACGTCTGGTGATGCAAAAGGGTTATCAACTCGATCCGGACATCGTGGACCTGGTGCTCGAAATCAATGTTGAAAATTTGCGGGCGGAAAAGAGACGCGATCATGTGACAGTTCCGCTCGAAAAACTGGGGGCGGGAATGGTCCTGGCGGAAAGCCTGCGCCGTAGAACCGGCACTCTGCTTATGCCGGCAGAGACCGTGATCACCCTGTCAGCCCTGAATAAAATCTTGAAATACGCTGAACTGGGCAACATCGGAACTGCCGTGAAGGTCTATAAAGAGTCAGTGAGGAAATAGAAATGGATATCGCCACCATTATCGGACTACTGGGGGGAACCACTCTGGTCGTGTCTGCGATTATTATCGGCGGAAGCGCTCTCATCTTCGTCAACATCCCCGGCCTGTTAATTGTGCTTGGTGGAACCTTTGCAACAAATTTCATCAAATTCTCCATGAAAGATGTCCTGAGCTCAATGAAGGTTGCCATGAAAGCCTTTCTGGTGAAATTGCAGCCGGCCGATGAAGTGATCGAGGAGATGATCAAATTTACGCGGATAGCGAAAAAGGAAGGGCTTATCGCTCTGGAAAAAGAGGCCCCGGCCGATGAATTCTCGGCAAAAGCCCTGCGGTATCTTTCCGATGGATACGACGAGGGGCTCATTGAAGATATGCTGAACAAAGACATTCTCCTGACAGTCCAACGCCACGATCTGGGACGTCGGATTTTCAAAGGCATGGGCAGCACGGCTCCGGCTTTCGGCATGATTGGGACCCTGATAGGGCTGGTCCAGATGCTGGCCAACATGTCGGATCCTTCCAGCATCGGACCGTCCATGGCCGTCGCCCTCCTGACTACCTTGTATGGAGCGGTTATCGCGAACCTGGTCTGCATACCCATTGCGGATAAACTGCAGATGCGCAGTGAGGAAGAACTCAATCAGAAAAAAATAATACTCGATGCAACGGTTGCCATCAGCCGGGGTATCTCTCCCATGGTGCTCGAGGAAGCGCTGAAAGTCTACCTGTCTCCCAAAGACCGGGACAAGGTGGGTGAAAAAAAAGAATAGGAACCTTGCATGACGATTAACAATGACAAGCCTCCCGTCGTCGTTCAGGAAGGCGCACCTGATTGGGTGGTCACATTCGGCGATCTCATGAGCCTGCTGCTGTGCTTTTTCGTCCTTTTGTTAAGTTTTTCCGAAATGGACAGGGCGGTCTACAAAGAGGTCGCCGGATCCCTTGAAAAGGCCTTCGGGGTACAGCGCAAAGATAAAGTCCTGGATACTCCCAAGGGATTGAAAATGATAGCAAAAGATTTCGATCAAGCCATCGTGCCCCCCCGACCGAGCCAGGAATTCATCGTTACCCAGGAAAAAAAGCAGATCGGCGAAGAACTGCAGAAGGTCGTTGAAAGCCGTTTCAAAGAGATCCAGAGCCTCATCGACATCAACGTGGGGGAAGACCAGATCGCCATCAGCCTGATGGGTGAAAGCACCTTCGATTCCGGCAAGGCTCAAATCAAACCGCAGATGAAACCACTCCTCGATAAAATTGCCGCCGCCCTGAGCGGTACGGATGGAGAGATCATCATCGCCGGACATACCGACAATGTCCCGCTCACCGGGGGGCGCTACCGCTCCAACCTCGGGCTGTCAATCGCCCGGGCGGCCTCGGTAGCCGAGTACATGCTCGACCGCGGTAAAATAGAACCGGACCGCATCGCCACCATGGGGTTTGGTGAGTACCGTCCGGTAGAAACCAATCGCACCGCCCGGGGACGCCAGAAAAACCGCCGGGTCGAAATCATCCTGGGATTCTTTCCCATGCCGGGCTAACCCCGATTCCAAGCCTTGCACCGTACCGCCGACGGGAGGGTTTGCCCCACCGGTTGTCAATTTCTTGAACCCTGCCGGTCCCCCGCCAGGCCTACCGTGCATTTTAGTCGTAATTCTATTTAGTATTGATCTCACAATATGGATATGATATGAGAATCACTGAATATTTGGACGAACCCAAAATTCCCCCGAAGTACCGGGCCAAGTGAACCCGAAGGGGTGGTACTAAATTGACGCCCCTTCCGGTGACAATCGTATTTTATCACTGATAGGAAATAACATAATTAATCATCAGGGGACACTTGATCAGGAAAATGGAGCGCCCGCCATTGTGCCCGGCCGGCCCTGACAGCCACGCGCCGGGGACGCTAGCGCCGCCCATTATCCATCCCCACTACTCAATGTGAAAGGTGAAAATCGTTGGACTACACCGTAGATCTAGACAAAAAACAGTTCGAAAGTATTGAAGGGATCCTGTCTGAAGAGTTGATTGAACTCGGCGTCAGGTGCGTCTTGCTGATTGATCTGGCCGGCAATATTATCGTCAACCTGGATGATGGTGATCTGGAGCACGATATTTATTCTCTGGCTGCTCTGGCCGCAGGTAACTTTGGCGCTGTGAGTGCCATGGCAAAAATCGTCGGTGAGGAAGATTTTTCGCTTCTATTCCATAAAGGCGAAAGTGAAAGTATCCACTTCAGCAAAATTGACGACGAACTGCTGCTCGTCACAATTTTTGGAAAGGACGTGTCGCTTGGATTTTTACGACTGAAAGTCACCGAAGCTACCAAGAAAATCAAAGAAATACTGTAGCGGCACAACTCTCACTGAATAACGGATACGCACAAGAATGAGGTAAGACCATTGGCATTAATCAACCCCAAGAAAAAAGAAGTCCAAGTCAAACTCGTATATTACGGACCCGGGCGTGGCGGTAAAACCACCAATCTAGAATATATCTTCGACAAATTTCGCAAAAGAATAAAAGGCAACCTTACCACCGTAAAGACATATGGTGATCGTACCCTCTTCTTCGATTTTATGCCCATGGAGATCGGTGTCATCAAGGGCTACAACATAAAAATGCAGTTTTACACGGTGCCGGGACAGGTTAAATACAGTGCAACCCGGCGGCTGGTTCTGCGGGGTGTTGATGGGATTGTCTTCGTGGCGGATTCCATGGCCCTACGCCAGAAGATGAACATCATATCCCTGAAAGACCTGCAAGACAATCTGGCCACCTTCGATAAAAGCATCTTTAAAATTCCGCTTGTCATTCAGTACAACAAGCGGGACCTGGCCGATGAAGGTATTCCGATCTTGCCGGTCGAAACACTCGAAAACGATCTGAATAAAAGACTGAAGGTCCCCAGTATTGCAGCGAGTGCAATCACCGGTGAAAACGTTGTGGAAACGATGAAAAAGGCCATCTCGCTTACCGTTGCTTCACTTGAGAAGCGCCTTGAACTAGGGGGGTAATAATTTGAACGCAGACAAGGGCAAATTGACTTCAGAGCTCAACGACCGGCTTGATGATCTTTTTAGTGAAACAGATGACGGCCAGGCCACGGCACCGGAGACACCTCCTGCGGTTCCCGCGGATACAGATGGCGAAGCAGCCGCCGCTACCGGAGAAAGCGCCCCACCCCCCCGAAAGACCTCCCCGCTCATGGAGCTCGATGCAATTGTCCTCTCCCTTGATTGGGAAATAACCGATGAAAACCTCGAGAAGCTGTTGAACGAAATCGAACGATTAAAAGCCCTTTATAGGGACGCCCGCCTGCCGTATATGTTTCTCCAATTGCACGGCTCGGTGGGCAAATACATTGCCAGTAAAAAAGTCGATGCCCACCCTGACTCAATCAAACTGCTGCATTCCGTTCACGCCGGTCTCGAAAAGGTTTTAATGAACCCGGATATGGATGAAACGGAAAAGAAAAAAATTCTATCCGAGGAAGTGAAAAAGTTTAAGGGTCTTAAACACCAGATTATGTTAACCAAAAGCACGGAACCGGAGGAAGCCGAAGCCGCACAGGCCAAAAAAACACTGGCCCCGGCCACGCCGAGTCCGGTGCCGCCGACTGCACCCGGGGTACCGGCCGTGGCTGGCGACGCGAATTACCAGGCCTTTATTGCGGAAATCAGAAAGATCATTCAGGCCGAATTTAAGGAACTGAAGAAAGAAATCATGTCCTGGAAGGAGGGGCAATAAATAGCAAACATCTGGCGACAGATTGCACACAGCGTATGTGCATGGTTCGCAGGCTATGAGGACTGCGACAAGCTACCGAACACCCTGTGGAGGAGAATAGATGGTTGATCTATCCGGTGACATATCAACTCTGGTTTTAAAGGGAACCATCAAAGGTGATCTCGGCGAATTCTCTTTAGATAGTCACATGCTGCAGGTACTCATGCAGTTAGACGGCAAAAAAAACCTTGGCACCGTTGCCAGCGCCCTGAACATTGAACTGGCCACCATGAAAATGGTCATCGCCAAGCTCGTCGAGCTTGGCCTGGTTGAAAAACCGACACCCGCTGTTCCAGGGATTAGAAAGGAGTTCATTGATTTTATGATCGCCCAACTGGCCAATGCCATGGGGCCAATCGCAGAGGTGGTTTTTGAGGATGAAATTCAGGATTTCGGCGGCGACCCCACCAAGATTCCCAAGAACCGAGCCGCTGAGCTCATTACCCGACTGGCGAATGAAATCCCGCGTGAAGAAAAGCGGTTGGAGTTCCAACAGTCCATGGTCGCCAGGCTGAAAACAATTTAATCCCCTAACCCCGGTTGTTTATCCGGAGCCATAATCGGAAACGAATACCAGAAGAAATCGCCGATCTCATTTCCGCCAAAGCAATGCGTAAACGAGAAATACCGAATTTAAGGAGATCCTAATGACTGTTTCAGTGATCTGTGAAGAATGCGGCAAAGTCTACCATGTTCCTGTTGAAAAACTGGACAAGATTAAAGGCAACGTCGTCAAAACCAAATGTAAAGACTGCGGCCATATTATCCACATTCAGAAGGAAGAGAAAGTCTACGAGGAAACCCAGGAATACGACAGCCTTGAAGGCATCGAAGATGAAGAGTTTAATGCCGACGATTTCGACGACGAAGATTTTGAGAACCTTGAGCGGGCCTTCCAGGAATCCGCCCAGGAAGCTGCCCAGGAAGCCGCCGCAACTGAGGAAACGGTGGCCACGGCGCCTGCCAAGGAAACCGGTGGAAAAACAAAAGCTGGCATGGGGCTGCGGTTTAAAATGATTTTCTTATTCATGGTCATTCCGCTCCTGCTTATGACCGCTTCAGCTTTTTTGACCCAGCGGCAATTGAATCTCCTTACAAAAGACATCACCGTAGAGAGTGCCGAAATCGTAAAAACAATGGGTGAGCGCAGCATCGCCGATATCGGCAAGGCCGTCGCGGCTCAGTGCAAACTGTATTTGGAGCAAAACCCCGGACTCAAGCGGGAAGACATGGCCGCGGACCCTGTATTCGCAAAGCTGGCCATCCAGAAAGTGGGAACAACCGGTTACACTGTTTTGAGTTCAGTTGGCCCTTTCACCGCCTGGGTTCATCCCAACCCGAAACTCAACGGCGTCGTGTTGAACAAGGTCATTAAAAAGCTGCTCGGACCCGACTATCCACGTTTTGCCAGGATCATTGCGGCGGCCGACAAAGGCAAAAATGTAAACAGCAAAGGCTACTATCTCTGGAAGGATACGGATGGTCAAATGCGCGAAAAGTTCATGACCCTCACGCCCGTTGACGGCACCGAATACAGCATTGCCGCCACCACCTATATCCATGAATTTACCACCCCGATCAGAACCTTGGAAGCCCAGTCCGAAAAAGTTGGTAACGACACCCGCAATCTCAACCTTATCACCCTCGCCGGAACCCTGGTGATAATTGGTCTGGTGGTTACCCTGTATGGCCACGGTCTGGTCACCAAAATCCGGCATCTGACCAACGTGGCGGACCGGATCAGTGTCGGTGAACTGGATGCTGAAATTAAAATCAAATCCAAAGATGAAATCGGCAGCCTGGCGGATGCCATTACAAGGATGCAAGACAGTCTCCGCCTCTCCATTGAAAGGCTTAGAAAAAGGCGTTAGCTCGCTGGCGGCAGCCGTTTGTTGAAATCGTTCATTTAGTCAGGAGTAGAAATGATAGTCATTCCCAAGAACAGGCCCCTGATCGAGGGTCTCAACAGTTTTTACCTCAACGTTGAACGATTTATCGAACATTTTAGCGGCGAAGTGCCCACCGGGGCTATCCACTTTTTGGCGAGCAAGGCGGAAGGCGTCGTTTTCGTAGATGATCACAGTATTTTAAGCGGAATTTATGAGGATAAATCAACGGCGCTTGAAGGGGCCGAGGCGGTTGAATACATCATCAACACCACCGGTGAAAATAGCTTCGCGGTCGCCGTGTATGCAATAGAGCCCGAATACGTTCATTTCTGGTCCAATTTGCCCAACGCTGAAGTCATCCACAATAACCTGTCTACTGAATTTACCGACCTGAAGAAACTGATCATCAAGATGCAATCGGAAAAATTGACCGGTTATTTGGAAGTTACCATCAGCGGTGTGGATGAGAAGGGAACGCTGTTTCTCAACATGGGCAATATTACCGGTGCTCTCTTCCCCTGGAACCGTAAAAAATTGACCGGCTCGCGACAGGATCTGGAAAAGCTGATCGAAACCAGTAAAAAATCCGGTGGTGAATTCAACGTTTACCAGGTCAAGCTGATCCACAACAACTTAGCTGACACCCTGGATACGTCTCAGGAAACGACCGCCCCGACAGCGGTAGAGGGTGAAATCAACGTTGCTATTATCGAAGAATTACTCAGCATTTTTGAAAAGACATTCCTTGCCAACAAAAAGGGCAAGGCCGATTTCAGAACCTTGCTGAGACGCAAATTTGTTGAAAAAGCGGACAGCTACGATTTCTTGGATCCGTTTGCGGCGGAGTTCCACTACGCGGACGGGAAAATAGACTACAGCGGTGAAGCGAGTACAGATATCCTGGCCCGGGGAATAGTTGAATGTATTAAAGAAATCGCCGAAGAAATTGACATCTACTATCCCTTGCTCAAAGCGATTGTGCCTTGGACCGAGAAATATGCCGCTGAGATAGATAAAGCGGAAGCGGGATTCTAAGCGATGACGCAAAAAGTTCTTATCGTCGATGATGATCACATCTGGCTGCGCCTGATCAAGAAGAAATTCGAAAACTACGCCGGTACGTTTACCACCCTTACGGCATTGGATGGAAAAGAGGCGGTTGACAGCCTGAAACAAAACATGATCTCACTCGTGGTTACCGACATGCAGATGCCGGAAATGGACGGCTTGGCGCTGTTGGCCCACCTCTCCGAAAACTATCCCGACATTCCGGTCATCATCATGACGGCTTACAGCACGCCCAGTTCAAAGAAGACCGTCCTCGATGGCGGTGCGGCCGGCTACATCGAAAAACCGTTCGTGGTTGAAGATCTGGCCACCAAGATCGTCAAGACGCTGCAGAAGGAAACGGAAGGTGGTACCTTGCAGACGGTTCCCCTCGACATGTTTATCCAACTTATCGAGATGGAACAGAAAACCTGCACTATCCGGGTATTTAATAAAATAACCGAAAACAAAGGCATCCTGTTCTTTTACAAAGGCGACCTGATGGATGCGCGCATCAATAATCGCCAGGGCAATAGTGCGGCGTATGAAATATTCGCCTGGGACAGTGTCACCCTTTCCATCCAGGATGAATGCGCAATCAAGCAAAAGAAGATAAAGGGCGAACTGCAAGCTATTTTGTTTGATGCCATGCGCATGAAGGATGAAGCCGATGGTGCGCCGGAAGACTTTGAAGAAAAACCGCCCGCAGCGAAAACGCCGCCGCCTGTGAAAGCTGCTGCCAAGAAAGCCGCCCCCAAAAAGGCGGCGGAACTCTCGTTTCCGGACTTGCTCCGGCAAAAATATGCGGCGGCCGCAGGCTCGATCAATTCTCTGGACGATGTTTACGTGGACGACTCATGGTTTGAATTGTTGGAACATGTGAAAATGATCGCCCCGCTCTTTTCGGCTGGGCCCTTGAAACTGTGTTATGTCAACCGGGGTGAAAGACTGAATCTTATCATTATTCCCGGGGATGAACCCACGGTGTTGGCCGTAACCGGCGACTGCCCTCGTGATCAGGTCCTGGAGGCGCTGCGAAAATAATGAAAGAACTCTTTAACGACATACTGGGCATCAACGATGTAAAAGGTGCCATATTCATTGATGATAACCGTGAGATAAAGATCGAAGGTTACAATACCGTACCGGCCCCGGATTTAAATCCGATGGATCTCTCCGCATTCATCAACTCCATCAATGCCAATGAGGAAACCGAAATCCATTTTGACAATCTGCGCCTGTATATCCGCAAAATAGACATCGGTCACCTGCTCATTATGACCGGTTTCGCCACCCAAATGGCCATGGTTCGTCTGAATTGTGATGTTCTGGCGCCCTTAATCAAGGCGCAGTTCGAAAAACCTACCGGTTTAGGCCGTTTTTTCAAAAAATAGCCTCTCCCAACGCTATTCCATCATAACCTGACGCAAATCAAGGGGGCCATGCATCAGTGCGCCAAGGCCCTTTTAGGACTTGATGGTCCCGCCGCCCTAACGCGTTGCCAACAGTCGTCTTGTAAAATATAATATTTGAATTATTATATAAATCCCTATATAATGCGCTAAACAAAAATGCAAAGGATCGGTATGAAAAAGAACGCCCTCATAGTCGATGACGACAGGATATTGAGGCATTTGATCAAGAAAAAATTCCAGGCCCATGCCGGCGTTTTCAACACCCTTTTAGCTGCAGATGGCGTCGAGGCGGTCCAGAGTCTGAAAGACAACGCCGTATCCATAGTGGTCACCGACCTGCACATGCCAAACATGGACGGATTTGAGCTTTTGGCCCACATGTCCGCAAAGTACCCGGATATACCGGTGATCGTCTTGACGGCCTACAGCACCCCGCAATCCAAACAACGGGTGCTGGATACCGGGGCAGAGGCCTTCATTGAGAAGCCGTTTGTCGTTGAGGATCTGGCCGATCGCGTCATCACCAGTCTCGAGAAGGAGTCCGAAGGCGGCACGTTGCAAACTGTCTCTCTTGATATGTTTCTGCAACTTGTTGAAATGGAACAAAAAACCTGCACTATTCGCGTTGTTAACAAAGATACCGAAAAGCAGGGCGTCCTTTTTTTCAAAGATGGTGAACTTCTGGACGCCAGGATACGTGATATGTATGGCAAGCAGGCAGCCTACGAAATCTTTTCCTGGGACAGCCCGTCGCTGTCCATTCAGGATACTTGCGTGTTGAACAAGAAGGTCATTCAGGAAGATCTCCAGGCTGTTTTGTTCGACGCCATGCGCCTTAAAGATGAAGCCGGCCTGGATGAATCCGCTTTTCGGGAAACACCACCGGAAGAACCGCCGCCCGAGCCGGCCCAGAAAAAAGGCATTGCCAGCACCGAGGAAGATCCCACCTGGGACAAGCTGATGACGCTGGCAGCCAACTTGGGAGCCACGATCAACGCCGGAGATGTAAAAGCCTGTTATATCGATATGGGCCGTGAAAACGGCCTGGTACTGCTTCCAGGTGACGTGACCACCGTGGTGGCCCTTGAAAAAAACTGTCCCGGTGATGTAATCCGCCGGCTTCTGTATGAGTGATTGCGGTTTGAATTAAGCGCGCGCAACACCCACTGCAAGCAAAGTTTGGGTTTGACCAAAATTGCCGTTGTCGAAAATCTAATGCAGTCCGATTTTCACTCCCGGCCAATCTTCGTGGACGGAAAGCGATAACTGATAGTAGAAGGCACCGTAATTATGATGCACGACCAGATGAAAACGATTTTCAAAGATCTACTGCACCTTGAAGATGTCCAGGGTATCATTTTTCTCTCCCATCGCGGGAAACAGATGTTCTGTCAATACGACGGCCAAACCTCGGGCGATTTGAAACTCTTTGACTGGTCCGCCTTAACCGATGCCTTCCAATGTGTGCGTGAAGCCGAAATGGTATTTGGCAACAACCGGATATTTTACCGGCGGGCCGAACTGGGCCAGGTCATCATCATCATGGGTTGGTTTGCCACCATTGCAATGATCCGGCTCAAATGCAACGAACTGCTGCCGGCGATTTCCCCGGACGCCCCTGACTGCGAATGACTATAATCAGGAATAGATAATGGATATCAAGCAAAAAATCGCCGAAGCGGAAGCCTATCAAAAACATGGCCTCTATGCTGAAGCCCTGGGTCTGTTTGAAGAACTTTTAAAGAGCAAATCCGGCCTTAACGCGGCCCTGGAGAACAAACTTAAAAAAAAAGTCACCGATATCAAAGGTGAACTTGACAGCCTGGATCAAGATGACACCACTATCACCGCCGAAGATGCTTCCCTGCTGCGCGAAACCTGGGATGACGGTGGTGAAAATATCCACGAAATCATCAGTAGCGCCAATGCGTACCGGGAACTCGGATTGCACAAAGAGGCCGTGATTGAGTATTCCAAGTTGTTCGCGCACGAAGATTTCTCCTCGGATATCCTGCCTGATATGGCTGAATGTATGTTCCAGGCCCACTCCCCATCCCGCGTGATCGATCAGATCGAAAAGATCATTTCCGATCACAATCTCGACAAGCAGACCACCGCTGACATCAAATTTGTTTTCGGAAAGCAAATGCAGGCCAAAGGGCACGAAGATCTGGCCCTGGAGTATTTTGAGTCAGTCAAAGAGATAGAGCCGGAATATGCAGACATCGAAAACTTCATCACTACAGCCCTCTCGTCAGCAACGTACGAGTCGAAATACGATTACCTGCTGCGTTATAAAATCGTCACGACAACCCAGCTGCAGAATGCGCTGACCATTTCCAAAAAATCGGGCCGCAGCGTTGAATTCGTGCTTACCGATAATTTCCGTATCGATATCGCTGAAGTCGGAAAGTCGCTCAGTCTCTATTTCCAGTTACCCTTCAAGGTGTTTGATTCCAAGATGCAGATCCCCTATGAGCTGACGCGCAACCTCAAGCAGGCCTTTCTCATGCAAAACACCTGGGTGCCTCTATCGTGGGAACTGGGCGGGGTCGACGTGATGATTGATGATCCGACAGATCTGCTCAAAACAGACCCTATCCCGGGACTGTTGAACGCCAAGAAAGTAAATTACATCATCAGCATCAAGGAAGAGATCGAAAAAGTCATCAAGCATGTTTATGAGGAAAAATCGGATGAAGATAGCGAGATGGAATCCGATGACAGCGGCGATTTCGACATGATGCCGGATATTGATTTCGAAGAAGAAGAAGAGAGTGAAGAGGAGGCGTACGAGGAAGTAGACGAATCCTCCGGGCATATTGTGCGCATGGTTGACCAGATCCTTATTTCCGCTTACCGCAAAGGCACCTCTGATATCCACATTGAACCGTCCGCCATCACCAAGAAAACGAATATCCGCTTTCGCATTGACGGCGTCTGCCAGGAGGTTCTCCAGGTGCCCAACACCAATTCCCGGGCCATCATGTCGCGGCTTAAAATTATGAGCGGTCTGGATATCGCCGAGCGAAGGCTGCCCCAGGACGGCAAGATTAAGTTTAAACGCAAGGGTATCAAGCCATTTGAATTGCGGCTGGCCACCCTGCCGACCGCCGGCGGATTCGAGGATGCGGTCCTGCGTATCCTGGCCGAGTCGGGGGCTATGGCCCTAGCCGATATGGGCATGAACGAACGCAATCACGGGATAATGGAAAAAATTATCGTGCAGCCCTACGGCCTGGTGCTGGTCGTCGGCCCCACCGGCTCCGGGAAAACCACCACCCTGCATGCAGCCCTGGGGCATATCAACAAACCTGGGATCAAAATCTGGACCGCCGAGGATCCCGTGGAAATATCCCAGGCCGGGTTGCGCCAGGTGGAGTGCAAACCCAAAATCGGCCTTGATTTTGCCCGGGTCATGCGGGCCTTTCTCAGGGCGGACCCGGACGTGATCATGATCGGTGAAATGCGGGACCATGAAACCGCCTCGATTGGGATCGAGGCCTCCCTCACCGGTCACCTAGTATTTTCAACCCTGCATACCAACAGTGCCCCCGAAACCGTTACCCGTCTGCTGGACATGGGCCTCAATCCCCTGAACTTTTCGGATGCGTTTCTGGGTGTCCTGGCTCAAAGGCTGATCCGACGGCTATGCAAGAGTTGCAAAAAAAAGTTCAACCCCAATGAGGAACAGTTTCAGGACATTGTAAAATATTACAGCGAAGATGCCTTTTCAAGGGCGGGCGTCGAATTCAGCGAAGAACTGGAGCTTTACCAGACGGTCGGCTGCGAGGAGTGCAATGATACCGGCTATAAGGGCCGAGCCGGTGTCCACGAGTTGATGGAAGGCACTCCGGACATCAAACGGATGATAAAAAATGAGGCGACCTCGGAAGAGCTTTTCCTGAAGTCATTTGAAGAGGGCATGACCACCATCAAGCAGGACGGTATTTCTAAAGTATTTTCAGGTCTTACAGATATTACAGAAATTCAGCGGGTTTGTGTCGAATAGCCTGCGGGCAGGTTTTATGTTTCTTGGGTTCTATGTATTGGCCCTGCAAACCAAAACCGAAAACATGTAACACGGCCGTCATGAACTATACCATCCTCATCGTTGACGATCAGGAATTGATTCGTGATCTTCTGGAAGATGCTTTGAAACGGGAGAACTTTACCGTCCTGAGCGCCTCGTCAGCCGAAAATGCCCTTGCGGTTTTGGAGAGTCATCCGGTTGACGTGGTCGTATCGGACGAGGTGATGCCCGGCATGGCCGGCTCCGATTTTCTGGCCATCGTCCGCCAGAAGTATCCGGACACCCTGCGGATGATACTAACCGGGCACGCCCGCATCGATTCCGCCATCAAAGCGATCAACGAAGGCGAAGTTTACCGGTTTTTCACCAAGCCCTGCAACGTGGTCGACCTGATGGTATCCATTAAACAGGGCCTCAATCAGAAGGAGCTGGAACGGGAGAACCAGCGGCTGCTGCGCCTGGTAAAAGAAAAATCCGCCTCCGAAGCGTCTCTCAAGCAGAGACATCCCGAACTTTTCGAGGTTAAAAGAGATGCCAGTGGAGCCGTCATCATTGATGATGATTGATTCCCGAGACTTGCTCTGAGCCCACCGCCGCCGAATCTTCCCGCTAAGCTGCCAACATTGATAAAACCGCATTTTATTGGTACATTATTGGAAACTATCAGGAATCGGGTCAACTGCTAACAAATGCGTTCAGTATGGCACATAGAGGATCACGGCGTTTCGCTGGTCGAAATGATGGTGGTCCTGATGATTATGGGAATCGTATCGGCGGTGGTTATCAGTCGGATCGCCAGAACCGATGAGATGGAACTGGCGGCCCAGGCCAATACCGTCCGCAGCCATATTCGCTACGCCCAGATCATGGCCATGAAAGGCAACAACATGACCTGGGGCATCAAGTGCGACGGAACCGATTACTGGGTCTTCAAGACAGCCTCACCGGAGATCGCGTCTGAACCGGATGACACCGATAACATGGTTTACCTGACCTACAGGGATACTGATGATAGAGATAGAATCAAGGAAAAAAAACAACTGCCCCTGCCGGAGATGGATGCTTTTACGCTCTATTTCGACCGCTTCGGCATCCCCTACGAGTATCAGGTTAGCGATATCGTAGCGATCACTACGGCTGAAACCATACAGATCGGCTCCCGTTCGCTGGCCGTTACCCCGCAAACGGGGTTTGTGGAGTGAGGCTCCTGATATGACTGCGAAAACGACCCAAAATGGTTTCACGCTCATTGAGATCATCGTCACCATTCTGCTCGCATCCATCCTGGCCGCCTTGATGTTTCAGTTCATGGGCACCGCCCTGACCGGCAGTTCCGGTCCTGTGGACATTGTCCGAGACAGTGCGGAAATGGAAAAACTCATGGAAGAGATCATCTCCGCCTATGTAGAGGAGATAAACAGCAACGTAACAAATCCACTTCCGACAATTGTATCCAATTATGCCGCCAACAGTAATGTGACCATGACGTACATTACGTTTGACGCGAGCGGCGCGGAACAGACCTCGGGAACAGCAACGGACACGTTAAAGGTGACGGTGCAGTCGGCCGGACACAGCCTGACGACTCTATTGACCAACAGCCGGGTGAAAACCGATGACCCGGTAAGCAAATACTGAGGTCCATGCACAGAGAAACCGGATTCACCTTGATAGAGGTTGTCGCCTCGCTTGTCATCGTTGGCATTCTGGCTACGTTTGCCAGCCTGTTTCTGGTGGTCGGCATGGAAGGCTACGAAACGACCCGCAAAGCGACCGACGCCGCCATGAATGCCGAGGTCGCGTTGAGCCGCATCAGCCTGGAACTGCGCAGTATCGCCAGCATCACCTCGGCGCCGGTGGCCAACACGTCGCTGGCCTATACGAGTACGGAGAAGGATACCCTGAGCGGCAGCCGGACCTTGAAATTTGCGTCGGGCAACCTCTATATCAATGTCGACGGCGTCGATTACAAGCTGATCGAGGACCTATCAGCACCGGTGTTAATCGTAAAAGACGATGTGGATCTCGACAATGATGGGACAAACGAAGTAGCTTATATAACGGTTGGATTTACCATCAGTAACATGCCGGCTTTCCAGGTCCGGGTTTACCCGCGGGCCATGATTGACAAAACCTGGTAATTGTACGATATTTATACTGATGTATACTTTAATGAAATCATGCATGAATCGTGTTGCCACGCTAAAGGCCCGCTTGACCGGATGGGACCATTCCGGCAGCGTCATGGTCTACGTTATCGTGGTAATCTTGATTTTCGGTTTTCTCGGGGCCGGCATGATCTCCATGTATACCTCTTCGACCAAGATGAGTTCCGCAGTGCCCAACTATGCCCGCAACGCCGAGTTCCTAGCCGAAGCAGGCCTGCGTTACGCCGTCAGCGAACTTAGAAACAAAGGCTACACCAAACAGGTCATCGACACCCTGAACACCACGGCGTATACCCTCAATGACGCCGGGAGCTTCACAATCAACGTGTTTGGCAAGTGGTTCCAACCCGCGGTCGATTACAACGCCTCCAGCGGCACCTTATCGCTTAACGTTCCCCAGGGGCAGTTTCCCAGTAGTACCATCGCCGCGACTGATTTCGATATCCCCGCTGGCGCCTACGTCGTGAACCTGGAAGGTTACCGTGACGCGTGGATATACAGTGCCACCCCAGCGATTGCAGAGACTGCATCGGCAGATTTTGCCGCCGTAATCCAGAGCGTGGTCTATTCATCTATCAATATCAATTTGACGGATCAATTTCAGGCCACGACCAGCGACCAAATCTGTCTGGCCGTAAAGCCCACCGTAGCTGAAACCGCCACTACCGTTCTGAAGATAGCTGAGGAAGCAAAAGATTTCTTTCCTGAAAGATACGGCTCTTTCTACTTGACAAGTACGATCGGCCAGCAAAAGCTCCACTACTACAAGGAAAGGATTGATTATGAGGGCTCCCACACGGAACTCACCGGCCTCACTGAGGCCGTAGACGTTGCGCTCACCGACTTCGTTATCTTGTCACCCCACAATCATATGATTACTGCCCAGGGAGCGGCCAGCAGCGGCACCTCGGGAGGGGAAAATTATTACGCTTCCAACTACCGTCAGAATATCGACACCCCGGAGACACCCGGTTCTCCGGTCGCTGATTTAGAAGATGACCTGGTAACTGACAACATTTTAGGCGACATGAACACACCCGCCGAGTCTGATCCCGGGGCCGTGGATGTGGATACCGGGACCGGTGAAATCACCCTGGGCGGCGGGGTTGGCTCCGCGTTCGGGTCGGTGTTTTTCGGGGGCAATGTCACCATCGGGGGCGCGTCAATCTGCTCGGGCGGCGAGTGTGTGTTCAAAAAAGGAGTGCGCGCGTTCTTCGTGCTGGACTACACCGGGTCCGGTTCCGCCGGGGGTGGCGATGGCTTTACCTTTGCCTTGATCAACGGCACCGACAATTCGGTGGGCGCGACCGGCGGCAGCGGCGGCTCCGGAGAGTTGCTGGGCTATGCTGGTGACGGCGGGGCGATTGGCAGCGGTCTGGCACCGCCCAAGATGGCCCTCGAATTCGATACCTATGTCAACAGCGGCCGGAACGACCCGGACCTGGGCACCTCCCACCGGGACGTTTTGCAGTATGTCTATTGGGGCGACGGTCAGGCCGACCTGTTTGACGACAACACCCACGACACCGGTGGCTCCGGCCAAAAGTGGTCGCCTTATCTTCCGGCGTCCCACGACGGCGACATAGAAACGAAACCGGTTCTGAACAGCGCCGGATCCTCCCTCTATTTTACCAGCAAAAACGGTTATATGCACGAGGTCGACCCGGATACCGGGATACCCAATACCGGCACCAGCTTCCCGCAATATCTGGAAGATGATTCTTATTCATCACCGGCCCTGGATTCACGTGGTTACATCTTTAATCCCGGTGACAATAACTATATCAATGTGTTTACACCCACCGGCAGTTGGGACTGGTACAATAATGTGGGTCGTAATGTCAGGTCTTCCCCGGTAATTGACAGCAACGATGTTGTCTATTTCGGGGATGACGATGGCGATTTTTATGCTTTCGACAGCATCTGCCCGTCTCCCCCCAGCGGCTGTCCGCGCAAGTGGAACAACTATGGGGTCAGTGCCACGGTTAATGGCACCCCGGCCCTGAGTCCGGATGAAGCGACCGTCTATTTCGCATCCACCAGCTCGGAGCGTATTTATGCGCTCGACACCTCAGACGGCTCCCTCCCACCAAACGGCGCCTTCGAATGGAGCAAGGACCTGTTGGGTCCCATCTATTCTTCACCCACGGTAGCCGCTGACGGCACCATTTACATCGGCAGCGACGGCGGCTCCGGGGTTGGTTACCTGTATGCGCTCAATCCGAACGGCAGTGAGAAATGGCGCTACACGTTTACGCCCACCAACCCCCAATGCACCCCCACCATCGGTCCGGACGGTACCATTTACATCGGCAACAATGACGACTATCTCTATGCCATCACCGATGACGAAACGACCGGGACTCTCAAGTGGCGTTTCCAAACCGGGGGCAACATTCACTCCCAGCCCCTGGTCCATGATGACGGCACCATCTGGTTCGGGTCAAACGACAACCACCTGTATGTCGTCGACAGCGATGGCCGGCAGATCGACAAATTCAATCTGTCCGGCGACGTCAAGTCGGCCCCCATCCAGGGTTCTGACGGCAGCGTGTATGTCGGCTCCAATGATAACAAGCTTTATGCGTATAAACCGACCTGCAACCCGCAAAATATCGAAACCCGGGTCTTCTCATACGATAACCTGCTGGCGGGCGAAGCCGTAGAAGATCTGGGCGATATCACCGATTCGGACAACTGGCTCAACAGCGGCCCCTGGGCCGTGCGCGTAGAGGTGGAGCGCAGCGAGACCGCCAATTCCCGGGGTCTCTACGAATACACCCTGAAATCCTGGATCCGCCAGTGCCAGCAGTCCGACTGCACCGACATCACCGCTTCCTATTTTGCGGACACCCGCATTGAATATGGCTCCAAAGATCCACATCTTAGCCAGAAAGCGGAATTTTGCTCCGCGGAACACACGAAATTCAATACCTTTCTTTACGGATTCACCCAGGCCACCGGAGGCGCCACTCAGACGGCCATCATCAGTAATGTGGGCCTCGGTTTCATACGAGATGGCGACTTCGTCATTACCGCTGATCCGAATTGGCAATAAACCGCATGCTGAATTTCAAAAAGGCCCACAACCTGGTTGCCAGGCCGGCAGTCCCTCACGTATTTGCCCTGACCGCCCTCCTTGTCTGCCTTTTGATAATCTATTGGCCCGGGTTTCGGGGAGACTGGTACCTGGACGATTTCGGCAATATTCACGAGAATCCCAATGTCCATTTGGAATCATTGAATGTCTCCGAAATCACGAAAAGTTTTTACGGTATGAACCGGCCCCACACCCGGATCAACCGCCCCCTGTCCTATCTCTCGCTGGCCGTGAACTATTATTTTGGGGCCACCGATCCACTGGGTTATCACATCGTCAATTTTCTGATTCACTGCGCCACAACCGTTGTGCTCTTTTTTTTGATCTTGACCATGCTGCGCTTGCCTGTCTTGCAGGGGAAATATCAAAAGATGGCCTATCCGGCGGCCTTGCTGGCAACCTTTCTGTGGACTACGCACCCGATCCAGGTGAGTGCCGTTACCTATATCGTCCAGCGCATGGCCGCCCTGGCCGGTCTGTTTACGGCCCTCTCACTATACTGCTACTTGAGGGCCCGGATGGGATCAGACCTGCAAAAACGGCAACCAGCCCGCCTGGCCTGGTTTGCGGGGTGCCTTGGCGCCGGGATGTGCGCCTTGGCCAGCAAGCAAAACGCCGCCATGCTGCCCATCAGCCTGCTCTGTCTTGAAATCTTTTTGCTGCAGCCCCAAAAGAAACAGGCTACGTCTGTGCCCCTGGTAAAAATCATACTTCCGCCGGTACTGATTTTTATACTGCTCAGTGCTTATTTTGGTGGTTTTTCCAGCCTTCAGGGCGGCTATGCTTACCGTCCATTTACCATGCTGGAGCGGTTGTTGACCCAACCACGGGTCATTTTCTTTTACATCGGGCAATTAATTTATCCAGCCGGCTCTGAGTTTGTTCTTCTGCATGATATCCAGTTATCTACATCGCTGCTATCGCCCGGGACCACCCTGCCGGCTATTCTGCTTCTCATAGGTAGTATCAGCGCCTGCTTTTTTTTACGTCGCCGGTGGCCGCTGTTTACATTCAGTTATTTATTTTTCTTTCTCAATCACGCCATCGAGGGCTCGATCGTTCCTCTGGAACTTATCTTCGAGCATCGCAACTATCTGCCGTCATTCTTCTTTTTCATTTTACCGGCCGTGGCGCTTTTGAAGGTTTTCGCCTTTTTTGCCTTTTCGCCAATGGTCAGGCGTTTGGGTATCATCTGCGCAACCCTGATTATTATGGCGCAAATGCATACAACGTATGTTCAAAACAGGCTTTACAGGGACCCGGTATTTTTCTGGACACTCAACGTAAAGGCCTACCCGGACTTACATCGTCCGCGCCACAATCTTGCCAAGGCCATGTTCCTGGCGGGATTGGAAGATGAGGCCGAACGACAGATGTATCTCTCATTGGAAGGCAAAAGCGTTGCCCGAAAAAGCCAGAAATTTGTAACTCTCTATAACCTGGGCATCTTTTACTTTTACAAAATGGAATACCAGCGGGCCATGCAGCTGTTTTCCGTTTTTTTAAAGTCTTCCCCAAATCATGTAAACGCACTGAAGATTGTAGCCGAACTGTATATGGAGTTGGGTGAAACCGATAAAGCGCAGCAGGCAATCGAAAGGGCTCTCACCCTCGCCCCGGACAATTCATCCCTGCATATCATCAATGGCTATATCCTGCTCGCTCGAGGAGATATAGACGGTGCTTTTGCAGCAGCAGATATGGCAGGGGCGCTCAATCATAACAAGATCGGGGTGGGCTACATTAAGGCCGAAGGTTTCCGCCTAAAAAAAGAGTATGAAGCAGCCATCAAACAATTCAACAACATCATGCGGCTGGAACAGGATCACTATGCGGCCCTGCTATCGTTGATAGAGCTCTACTATCTCACCGGCCGGCAAACCTTATTAAAGCAGGCTGTTGGGAAATTGAATCTTATCAGTGCCGGTCAGGCCCAATCTCAGATTCTGTTAATATACGATCAGCGTTGGAATTTCGTCGGGAAACAGCGCATGACAAACCTTGCTGCGGCGATGCAAGAATGAAAAGGCAGGCCTTCTATTGGAATGGATGCAGCACATAAGGAAAAGGTGCTCTTCGCGGCGAGCACCTTTTTCTGAGTTCAAACCACGACAAGGCTCTTACTCGTAGCGTGGTAATTCGATCGTTTCACTGATAGTCTGGCTTGTCCCGGCAGTCGCGTCGATAATATAATTGCCCGTAACGGTAATCGTGCCGCTTGTCTTACTGGGTGGCAGCCCACCATTTACAACCCAAGCCGTAATCTCAAAATCTTCTCCGAGATTCGTGCCGATTGCTGTGGCCGACCAAGTCATGTTGGTGGTGTCTCCCCAGGTATACCCTTCCAGGAGCTTCTGGGCAAAATACTGGTTCACCCTCACTTTCAATTCGGACATGGCTGTATAGATCGCTTTTTCCCTGGCTTTTGATTGGAGGTCAAAAAATTTCGGTACTGCCACAGCCGCGAGGATTCCCATGATTACCAGAACCGCAATAATTTCGATTAGCGTGAAACCACCCTCATCTCTTGAAAGTAACTTCTTTTTCCTCATTGTCCTGTCCTCCATCCCGGGCAAGTATGTACACTTTAATGGTTAATCTGTCGGTTTCCTACGAATTTTTCGGCAATTCTCTCATATTGTTGGTCTTTTCAGGCAATTGCCCACGGGTTACAAGTGAGTTCGAGCAATAGTCGTGCCAACTCTGTCGGAAAACAGAATAAAAAGCCCACTCGGGGATCAGAAAGGCACTTTTTTGAACCAATCTACAAGAAATTGCCCCTTAAAGCCCAAATTTTTCTTTACTGCTTGTAATTATTACAATTTGCCTTTTTGCCCAATAAAGGCTCTTGCAACAATAAATGTAGCCTTTTCTCCATTAATTGCTGCTTTTTATCTCTTTTACGTCAATGGCATACTTTTTAACGCGATGCCACAAGCTTCTCTGGTTGATACCCAGGAGCTCAGCGGCCTTGATCTGGACGCCATTTGTTTTTTTCAGGGCTTCGATGATCATCCCTCTTTCAATTTCTTTGATCTGATCGTCGATGGATGCGCCCAGCCCCCCCTCTTCGGAAGACCGCGTTATCAGCCCACCGCTGTAACCACGGGTGATATTATCCGGCAAGTGCTGGGTTTCAATTTCGCCACTCTCCGTCATGACGGCCGCCCTTTCAACCGTGTTCTGCAATTCCCGGATATTGCCCGGCCAGGCGTACCCAATCAATAATTGCAGGGCGGCCGAGTTTACCCCCAGTTTAGTGGTACCGGGAGAGTCCATTAAAAAGCGCTCTACGATGAGCGGAATGTCCTCTTTTCTTTCTTTCAAGGCCGGCAGAAATATGGTGAACACATTCAAGCGGAAATATAAATCTTCCCGGAACCGGCCTTCTTTTACCATGACTTCTAAATTCTTGTTTGTTGCGGCGATAAAGCGTACATCGACTTTTATCGGTTTGGTCCCGCCGACTCTATCAAATTCTCTTTCCTGCAGGACCCTCAGTATTTTTGCCTGTAAGTTAATGGGCATATCGCCGATCTCATCTAAAAAGATGGTGCCCCGATTGGCCACCTCGAATTTACCGGATTTGCGCGACACCGCCCCCGTAAAAGCCCCTTTTTCGTGCCCAAAAAGCTCGCTTTCCAACAGTTCTTCGGGCATGGCCGCACAGTTGATCTTCACAAACGGTCTGTTGGATCGTTTGCTGTGCTCAAAAATGCTGGTGGCGATCAATTCCTTGCCGGTGCCGCTTTCGCCAAGTATCAGTACGGTTGCATCTGTGGGGGCCACCTTCATGATCTGTTTCAGAACACCGCGCATGGCGACACTTTCACCCACAATCTTGGGGAACAGCTGGCGAGCGTCGACTTTGTTGAGCACATCGGTAATTCTTTTGAACACATTTGCATAATGGCCCAATTCATCGCCCTGCTGCGTGCTGGCAGAATCATCTTCCTTGACGTGGGCGGACAGGGCGGGCAATTTTTCAGCCTCTTTCAAAAACTTCTTCATCGGATTCAACAGCATGTACACAATCACGATGCCGCAAAGATAAGAGAGTATTGCAATGGAAAAGATCCAGGCGTTGACGGGCGTATTGATTCCCAGACCGTGTTTCATGAGGTACTCGGTGATCCGAAAGGAAACCAGCGACGAGATAATACTGAGCCCGGCTACGATCACGGGAATAATGATGTAGAGGCTGATATAGAATCTTGATTTGCTAAGTGCCATTGCGGACAACTCCTGGAAACGGGCAGTCCAATCGCATCGCCATTCTGAAGCTATTTGACGATGCCGATCAAATCCCACATGGGTAGAAAGATTGCCAGGGCAAAAAAACCAACTACGGCGGCCAAACCGACCGTCAGTATCGGCCCGATGGCATCCGATAGTTTCTTGGTTGCATATTCGACTTCAAGGTCGTAGTGCTGAGAGATCTCCATCAGCATCTCGTCCAGTTTACCCGATTCTTCGCCTATGGCGACCATGTTAATGACGATGGGTGTAAAAAAGGCCGCTTTTTCAAGGGGCGCTGCAATGCCGCGCCCCTCTTCCAGCTTTTCACCGATCTGTTTGAATTCTCTGGATATGGCCGTATTGCCGACCGTGGTAGCCAAAATCCGCATGGCTTCCAGTACGGATACGCCGCTGGACTGGAGGATCGCGAAGATGCTTGCAAAACGCGACATGGCCGCTTTGACAAACAGGTCCCCCAATATGGGCAGGCGCAACAGTGCCAGATCCCGGACATAGCGGCCTTGCTCCGTCCGGAAATAAAAATATACACCCGCCGCTACCGCCAAAACGCCACCCAGTAGCAGATGCCAGTAGCTCTGCAAAAACTGGTAGAGAAAAATGCAAATCTTGGTCGGCAACGGGAGGGTCAATTTGGCGGCCAGGAATATGCCGACAAATTTGGGAATCACGAATGTCAGCAGCACGAAAAAGGCGATCGTTAGAAAGATGACCACGATAATAGGATACTGGAGCGCCGCCCGAATATCGGCCCTGATCTTGTGCTCATGGTCTATGATATAGGTCAAACGATCGAGCACAGTGGGCAGGGCGCCACTGGCCTCGCCAGCCTGAACCATCCCGCAATAGAGGGGTGAAAAAACCGAGGGGTGCTTTAAAAACGCGTCATGCAGCGAACTGCCGCCACTGATCTCATCGACCATCACGCGGGTGACACGTTTAAGCTTCATGTTTTCGGCCTGTTTTTCGAGAATCTGCAACAACCTGACCATGGGGACGCCGGCCCTGAGCATGGTTTTGAACTGTTTGGTAAAAATAATCAGTTCAGGTGCTTTGACCGGAGTGAGATACTCTTTCAGCCGTTCGAAGCTGAAACCGGCGGCGTCGCCGCCCCCCTTCTCATCCACCTGCGTGGGAATGAACCCCCTGGCTTCAAGGATAGAGGTGGCCATTTCCCGTGAATCGGCCTCAATTTCGCCCGAAACGGTGGCGCCGGACTCGTTGATCGATTTGTAAGCGTAAGTGACCATATTATTTAGGCTAATAGGCTGAAGACCGAAGACTGAAGGTAACGCCTGGATCGAGATTGAAATCATTGTCGAAATCTTGATCGTCCACAGACGTAGGCCGGTTTTTCAAAACCCATCTTCGATGGTTTAGGCTTTTTACTCCAGCCTTTCGCCTTCTACCTTCAAACCTTCTCAAATCATTATCGCCGAGGCCGCCTCGTCGAATGACGTCTCGCCGCGGTAGATCTTTTGGGCCGCGTCCTCCCGTAAGGTGGTCAGTTTGCCCCGCTCCACCATGGCGCGGGTAATTTCTTGGGCGGTACTCTTTTCCAGGATCATATTCTGGACGTCTTCGTCGATCATCAAAATCTCGTAAATGCCGGTACGCCCTTTATAGCCCTTGTCCATGCAGTAAAAGCAGCCGGTACCCATGGAGAACTCAGCGTCGGCATCATTTTGCAGCTGCCAGAAATTGAGGGCGGCCTGGTTGGGCGAACTCGGTTTTTTACAATATGGACAAACCTTCCGGACCAGGCGCTGGGCGATTGAGGCCAGCATCACCGATGACACCAGGAACGGTTCGATCCCCATGTCCAAAAACCGGGTAATGGCCCCCGCCGCGTCATTCGTATGTACCGTGCTGAGAACCCGGTGACCGGTCAGGGCAGCCTGAACGCCGATGGTCGCCGTTTCGCCATCGCGGATCTCCCCCACCATGATCACGTCCGGGTCCTGGCGCAGAACAGCCCGCAGGCCGCTGGCGAAGGTCATGCCCGCTTTACGATTGAACTGAATCTGCCGGATCTTTTCCATCCGGTATTCCACCGGATCCTCAAAGGTGATGATATTGATATCCGGCTTGTTGATAATCTTTAACAGCGAATAGATGGTGGTGCTCTTGCCGCTGCCGGTCGGGCCGGTACTCAGGACCATCCCGTAAGGCTTGATGATGACGTCCTCAATTTTCAGGCGATCCTTTTCAGCCATACCCAGCTGTTCCAGGGAATAGACACCGCTGCTGGTGTCCAGCAGCCGGATGACCATGTTTTCCCCGTAAATCGTCGGCATGGTCGAAGTCCGGATATTGATTTCGCGGTTGTCCATCTTGATAGTGAAACGTCCGTCTTGCGGTATTTTTGACAGGGCAATATCCATGTTGGACAAGATTTTCAAACGCGAAATAATCAGCAGGATCATCGATTTAGGCGGCGCCGGCACCTCGTGCAGACGACCATCCACCCGAAAACGGACCTGGACGTAATCCTTCTCGGGGCTGATGTGCACATCGCTGGCGCCTTCTCTGACCGCCTGGGAAAGAATCGAATTCACCAGTCGGACGACCGGGGCTTCCTGGACCATGTCTTGGAGGGAACCAACCTCCACCTCATCGGAGAACTCGGTCTTCTCGGGCTCGTCCTCTTTCTCGATTTCCATTTCCTCGATTACACCACCGATGCCGGAATAGGTGCCGTAGAGGCTGCCGACCAGGTGATTGAGCTGTTGATCGGTGCAGATCACCGCTTCAATTTCAGTATTCGTGTACACTTCAAGGGCATCGAGGGCGGCGATGTCCATGGGGTCCACCATGGCCACCGTCAGTAAGAAGCGACTGCGCACCAACGGCGCAACCTGGTATTTGGTCGCCACGTCAACCGGAATGGTTTTGGCCAGCTCCATATCGATTGGATATTTATCCGGGCGGTATTTTTCAATGTGCAACTGAACGGATACCAAATCCGCGATCTGGTTGCCGCTGACGTAGCCCTCCCTGACAAGATACTGTCCGAGTTTGAGCTTGGTTTTTTTATGCCCGGTGATGGCTTCTTCCAGTTGCGCCTCGGTCAGCAAGCCGCCTTCCACCAGCATTTCGCCAAGTCTTTTTTTGTCTCTTATTGCCATTTACTTACCGTCTTCCAACGTGGCGTGTTCCGTCCGCAGGGCATCCGTGCCCTGTCACCGGCAAACAAGAATTATTGTCAATTAGTTTAATGGGGCCTGCAGAGGCCCTGCTGCCCATTATGGCCATCTCTAATAATTGTCTTTTTGCTCGATTTCTGCGTTACATTGAAATTTTAATCCTCGAAATATTCATCATATTCCTCCGGTTAACATTTCAATGGGCCTTGAACTCAATCAAAAATCCTAATTACTAGAGGTACCCTTATGTTAAGACTTACAAGCCGGGCTGCAAGCGAATTGCCGGATACGATCCCCTAACAGAACCGTGGAACCTATCATCCAATGCCCGGGCAGGGATTCGCGTAGAAAACGATCCCCTCCGGCCACCCGTTTAAAATTTCACTGCGCGTTTGCAAACCGGGGGGCAAGGTGGTCAGATAACGCGCGGCCTCATTCTGCGAAGAAAAGTATTTCCAGAATATGACGTCGAACTGCAGCCCCTGGTCCCTGTGCCAGTGAGGAATGATGCGTAGCGGTGCCGCCCGGGTAGAGTGCTGGCGGATAACATCCAGTGCCGCTGACACCGTCTCCAGACGACCGACCCGGATCCACATCAGATAGTCCGGTATATACAGCCCTTCTGCAGGCCTGGCAGGAAATCCGATTGCCTGTCCCGAGAGAATGTTGTCCAGGTCGCGCACATCAGGGTTGTCGGCGGCCATCTCTCGCCGGCGCGTGTTGTTATACTCGCCGTATACTTTGATCATCACCCAAGACAATGTTTCGTTGTCCCGCATCCGGATCATACCCAGGGACTGCGGCCGGGTGCGGGCGGCCCCGACCATCGATTCTTCCGCCGTTGACGGGTTGCTGGTGTCGGTGTCTTCTTCCGGAATACTTATCGAGGGTTCTTTAGCCCCCTCCGGCGCCGCGGGTGCCGTCGGCGTTTCCGCCGGTGGCGTTGCGGCCGGAGGAGCTTCCGCCTTTTGCGCAACCAGGTCTGCGCCGGCCGTCTCCGGTATGGCGGTGGCCCGATCATCCTGCGGAGCGGCAATCGTTGCAGGCTGAGCGGCTGTCCCGGGGGTGTCCAGTGCCGGCTGCGCGATCGGGAAGGACTGGCGGCCGGCGGTTTGCTTATCGGCAACCGGAGTTTCCGGCGTGAACCCGGTATAGGCAATGCCCACAACACCGACGACAACCACCAGGGCGCCCACGGCTTTTTGCCAACGCCCGGAGGACTTCCTCGGGGCCGTCCGGTTGATGCACGACCGCACCAGGCGCCAATCGGCACGTTTGCGGTTTTTCACAATCATGGCCAGCATGATGCGGTGACACAGGTTTACGATCTTGCGCGGGTACCCCTCCGTCGCGCGGTAGATGGCCACCAGCGCCGAGAAACTCAACATGCTGGCCAAATTACCTTCCGCCCCGGCTTTTTGCAGCCGATAGTCTATCATCAGCCGGGTATCTTTGAAACTCAACGGTCCCAAAACATGAAGCAGGTTGATGCGGTCGGCGAAGTTCGCATGCTGATCGAGGATCAGTTCAAACTCGCGCTGAGCAAAGATGACAATTTGCAGCAGCTTGTATTCGTTGGTTTCATAGTTGAGCAGTTCCCTCAGAATCTCAAGGATCGGGACCGGTATCTTCTGGCCTTCATCGATAATCAGGACCACAAGCCGATTTTCATCGACCCCCCGCTTGTAGAGGAACTGCTTGATGAATTCTTTGTAATCAGCCCCATCGCCGGCGGAAATGTCCGGTTCACGTTCGAACATCTGGGCCACATACTTTAGAAATACGGCCGGATCGGCCATGTGCGGATCAAGGATCAGGTGGGTTTCAAACTCTTCATCCCGACTGAATTTTTTTATCATCTGCCGGCACAAAGTCGTCTTGCCGGTGCCTACATCGCCAATAACGACGTTCAGTCCCCGGCGCAGGCGCAGGGCCAGTTCCAGTTTTTGCAAACACTCCTGGTGCTGCCGGGATTTAAAAAAATAGTCCGGGTCCGGCGAGTTGGAAAACGGTTCCTTGTTCAGATTGAGTAGTTTGAAATATTCCATACTTCATAATCACTCAGTTGTGTCGGTACTCCCGCTGCCGCCGATCCTCTGCTTCAGAATATGAGGAGTGATAAAAATCATGACATCGTCCATATCTTTTTCGGTGGTTTCACCTCTGAAAAGGACGCCCAGGCCGGGGATATCTTTCAATCCGGGAACACCGGAATCAGAACGCGAGTCACGGGCACTTTTCAAGCCGCCGATGACGGTCGTCTGGCCATCATACAAGATCACTATCGTTTCCGCTTTTTTGGTGATGATGGGCGGGTTATTGGCTACCGACTTGTCAACTTCGTCTTTATTTACTTTGATAGAAAGCTTGAGTGCTTCCCCGTCGATCACATGCGGCGTGACTTCAAGTTTTAAAAGTGCTTCCTTGAATTCAGTTTTCACGTTGCCGTCGTCCACACTTTGGTATGGCACCTCTTCACCACTTTCAAAAACGGCTTTCTGGTTGTCAATTGTGGTTATCGACGGACTGGACAGGATCTTCAGTTTGCGTTCGTTCTGTAAGGCTGATAACTGCGCCACCAGGGTGTTGGCGCCATCATTGAAAACATAACCGATAGCCATCCCGGCCGCATTACCCACATTCGCTGGAAAATTGAACGCGTAGTTCCCTGATGGGACGTTAGGGATGTTGCTGCCGGAACTGGCCGCACCGGAACCAATCGTGTTTTTAGAGTCGATCTGATATTGGCCGCCCCATTGGATGCCGAGTTCACGAGCCGTTGAGCTGTTCGCTTCCACGATATGGGCTTCTATCAGGATCTGGGGCGTCGGCAGGTCGAGTTTTTCCACCAGGGGCAACATGTTGGCTATATCTTCGGCCAAGGCTTGCACAATAAGCGTGTTGGTATGGGTATCAACCATAATGGATCCGATGATCTTCCCTGCTTTGCTCCTTGTCAGGAAGGCTTGCAAGGTAGTCTTGAGGCTGGCGGCATCTGTATAATCTATCCGGATAATGCGGGTCGCCAGTGGTTCCAACTCGCGCAGGTCCATCTTTTGGGAGGCCTTCTGAAGGGCCTGCTCAAGATCCGCCGTGGTCATAATCCGGATAATGTCGCCCTCCCATTGGTATGAGAGTCCGTGTGTTTTTAAAATCCCTAAAAATACCTGATCCCAAGGGGCTTTCTGGATATTGATATTAGCGCGCCCAGCAACGGTTTCATTGATCATAATGTTCAAGCCGGCCGCCCGGGCCAGCGACCGCAGCAGGACCGCCACGTCCACGTCGCTCATGTTCAATGAAACCGGCGCCGTGGGGAGCGGCTTGATCGTTTCTGATTCCGAGGAAACTGTGGTTTCCGGAGAAACGGCCGTTACCCGGGCATCAGCCTGTGAATCACCCAGGGTACTCATTCTCCTTTTTGAACGCGGAGAATAGCCTTGGGAATCCTCGGCCATGGCTTTCCACTTCTGATAGGACTGTTCAACGCTGTTTTTGTTGTCTCGGACACATCCCGTGACAACAAGCGCGATCATCAGGCCCGTAACAAGAAGCAGGCATTTGCGAAATAAGGTGAGCTTCTTCATATCAAGGATCTTTCTGGCTGATTGTCTCCATGTAGCCAAATTCTGTTTCCTCACTCTCAGGGCTGGGCTGTATCAACAATGGGAACCACGATCAACCCCTTCTCGGCATCCACATAGATGAAGGCCTCTTTAGGCGTCACCTTTCTCAGGACGGCACCTTCACTGGCGAGCTGATCCCCGACTTGGTATTCCAGTCCGTTGATAATCGCCAGAATACTGTCGCCCATTTCCATGTAGCCAGTATAGTTGAAGGCCCCGGCCAGTTCTTCCCGATCGACAATTTCAGGCTCTTCTTCGGGTCGGGCGTCGTCGACGTCGACTTTGCTGACAACTTCAAAGGGATCCTTTCGCCAGGTAGTCGCCGCTTTTTTTAGAATTAATGTATCAGTTTCGGTGGTATCGGCTGCCCTGATGCGTCTGACCAGATCGGTCACAAAATCCGTTACCGCGACGGCTTTTTGACTTGAGAACTTCGGGCGGCCACTCTTTGAATCGGGAAAGAGGAAACTGAAGCCGCCGTAAAGGATAGCAACCACCATGAAGCCTAGGATTATTTTTTCACGTCTGGACATTTATCGTCTTCGTTATCCGCCCTTTGCAGCCTTTCTCTTTCGAACGTCGCCTTTGGACCCAGCCCTACTGCAGCGCGATCCAAACCCGCATACGGAATTCCCGCCCTTCCGGGATCGCCATAATGCGTAACCTTTCGATGAACTCGACATGCGGCTCGGCAATCAGTTGATCTAGAAAAGTGCGGTAGTCCATGAGTTTCCCCCGCATTACCAAATCGACCCGCATCAGGCGGACATCGCTGACCAGCGCGTTTAGGTCTACCGTTAACCCAACCATCTGCAGCTTGGCACCGGCAGCCAGCCCGGTCAGCGTGTCGGCGACACCGCCGGCGGCGTCACGCGGCAGGGCGGTGCGCTCCGGCAGATCCGCATTGGATGCATTGAGTTCGCGGCGTTTCTTCAAAAGTTGGCCGAAAACCGGCGCCAGTTGGCGCTGCTCGTTGACTTCTTTGGAAATCTTGGCCCGCTTGGCCTCGGCTTTGCCAATGGCGAAATAGCTGGGCACAACCATCAATCCGACGACCACGGCTAGGGCACCGGCGAAAATAACGAGGTTGCGCACCGATTTTTTAGGTATATTGGCCCACATAGAACGTCGTAACCTGATTTAAATGATCGCCATGCTCAACACAAATCGCATGACTTCACTGCCATCCCTTTCCAAGATCTGCTTTTCTTTTACCATGGGTTGTTCAAAAAGCGGTGATTTTTTCAGCCGAACCAGATACTCGGTGATATTTCTTTCAAAATAACGGCTGTTGCCCGTAATCAAGCCTTCGATGTTCAGCACCTTGCCGGATTTTCCGATCTTCTGCTCGGCAACCGATCCCATAATTGCCTGAACGCTGGTCAGTTTCACAACATCGGGCGTGATTTCCAGAACCTCGGCCAGAACAGCCGCGGGCAGGTAGTATCCCGCGGCGGCAGAATGGATCTTCATTTTCTTAACCGTCTCGCCCGTGACAGCCGCCATTAGATTTCTATCTAATCTGGGGCTGTAGGCCGCAAGTTCCATTTCCAGAGGTCTTGTCTGCTTATTGATCGCGCTCACCTGTTGGGTTTGAAAGTAGAAAACCCCCATGGCCACGAGAATCAGCAGACTGAAAATGACGTTGGCCACCTGATTGAATCGTTTGGTGAACGCCTTTTTATTTTTGTGCACATACGTAAAAATGAAATTGGGCGTGGTCTCGTTATCCGACAGGGCCATGCCGGCCGCCGGCACGAAAAGGTCGCCAGCCGGTGCTGTCTGCCCGGAAGGATCCGTGGCCTGCGTATCGGGTAGATTGCCAAAAGGGTCCATCGGTTCGACCTGCAGCCCCAGCTGCTTACCGATGTAGGTCGCCACATTTTTCTTGGTGCTTAATTCCCCCGAGATGTACACATTGTCGATGGGGTTTTTATCGAAGTTCAACCCGAAATGTTCGAGGGTCATCTCAACCTGCCGGATCACCCGGTCCAGGGCCGGCTTAAACATCCCGAATACCAGTTTTTCTCTTTTCAGATCCGGGGACATGCCATCTGCGGCCGGTCGGGATTCGAGAAAATTCGCAAAGAGCTTTTCCGCTTTGGTTTGGTTACGGCTGACCTCAGCCGATTCAAGGGGAAGCGCCTCATCCGGGAGAGCCACGGCCATGTTCTCCCCAGTCGGCGGGCTTCTTTGATCCAAGGTTTCCAATATTGCCTGGACCATGCTGCGAGCCCCGGCTTTTATGTCCCGGGACAGAATCAGGACATTTCTAGAAAAAATGGCGATCCGCGACCAGTCCCGGCCGATAAAAAGAGTACAAACATTCTTCCCGGAACTTGTTAGCCAATCGGCCTTGAGCAGGTTCTGAATAGCAAACGGAACAATAGAGATACCTTTAAGCGGCCAGCCGGCCTTGTTGAAAAGTTCGCGGGCGTCATTAATTTCATTCTTGGGGGCGGTATAGGCAATCACATTCTTTTTCTGCTCGCCGTCCGCATAGGTGGATTCAACCACGTGAAAGTCGAATATCTGCGCATCGGTGATGGACACTTCTTTCTGGAAGGCCCACATAACGGCATTGGCCATTTGCCGGGCCGGCACTTTCGGTATCTGCAGGAATCTGGTTTCCACGTCCGCGGACGAAATAGTGGCCCACAACGCCGGGTCCTTGTATTTACCAGCCAGCTCCCGCAGGGCGCCTTTCAACAGCTTGGCAAACTCGGGGCTGCCTTTCTTCATCTGCGCGTCCAGGGCGACCCTGCGGATCTCCAGGAGCTTATGCCTGTTCTCGGAGAGTTGGTTCACCACGGCAATGGTGAGATCCGTTTCATTGATGTCGATACCGACCTTGACAATTTTCTTGGAACGACGGCGAGCGGTGGGTTTGGCCTTGCGCTGAAACAGCTTTTTCTTGACCGGCACGGGTGCCTCGGATTCATCTGGCTGAGCACCTCTCTTTCTGATCAATTCAAGGAGCTTTTCAGTAGAAGTGATCTCGTTTTTTGTAGCCAAATCTGCTCTCCAAGCACAGGTGTGCCAGCCTGCAGGCCTGTCTAGCACGCCCCTATAATTTGATATAATTTTATATAATTTACTATATTCACCACAGTAAAGTCCTTTTGTCAAGAAATATTGACCGATATCGACATGTTACCTAATTATTCTTGCATAAGGCAGGGTTACAAGGTATTAATTTGGTTTATTGACTCACGCGTCTTGTACACCACACGCGGTGCTGGGCTGCACTCTGCTGCTTATCCATCCGGATAAACGGGAATCTGACAACAGCGGCTGAATTTCACGGGAGGGGACTCCTGATGGGTGATGAAAAAAAAGTACGGGTTTATCTGACCGACCACATGGTTCTATTCGGTTTTGCCCTGGCGATCGTCTATTGGATATTGGACTCGGTCCTGTACGTATTTCTAAGTTACGACGTCGACTTTTTCTATCATGTGACCGGCTTGAACTTAAATGAGGTGTGGACCCGGATCATGGTATGCTGCCTCTTTGTTATATTCGGCTCCCATTCGCAATATACCATCAACAAGCGCAAGATCGTTGAACGCCAGCTACAGAAAAGCGAAGAAAAATACCGGACGATACTGGAAAATATCGAAGACGGCTACTTTGAGTTAAACAAAGACGGTCAGATCACCTTTTTCAACAATGCACTGTGCAACATTCTCGGCTATCTTTCCCACGAAATCAAGGGGATCGACCAGGGAATGATCTTTGACAAGGAGCAATCACCCCGGGCTTATGATGCCATCAACGATGTCTGGACAACTGGACAGCCCGCCAGTCTATTCGACCTGCTGATAACCCGGAAAGACGGAACGCCGGTATATACGGAAGTGTCTATTTCGCTGATTCGCAACCGCACCCTTGAACCGGTCGGTTTCCGTGGTGTGCTGCGGGATGTCACCGAGCGTAAAAAGTCCGAAGCCCTGGAACAGGAAAAAAGCGCGGCCGAATATGCCAACAAGGCCAAGAGTGAATTTCTGGCGAATATGAGCCATGAAATCCGCACCCCGTTGAACGCCATCATCGGCTTGACCGAATTGCTGGTGGACACCAAATTAACGGATCGGCAAAAGGAAGATCTCAACGTGGTCCTGGCTGCCGCCCACTCGCTGCTGACGGTCATCAACGACATCCTTGATTTTTCAAAGATTGAAGCCGGTAAACTGGAATTGGAATATACCGATTTCAACATTCGTAAACTGGTGGAAGATTCCGTCAAAATCATGGCCACCAAAGCCCATGAAAAAGGATTGGCCCTCGAATCGTGGATAGAGGCCCCAGTTCCGGTAAAGGTCGTCGGCGATCCTTTCCGACTGCGCCAGATCATTCTCAACCTGGTCGGCAACGCCATTAAATTCACCGATGCCGGGGCCGTCACCGTCCGCGTAACACTCCAGACCAGGGAAGCCAAAACCGTCGAACTGCTCATCGCGGTTGAGGACAGCGGTATCGGTATCGCCCCTGATCATGTCACCGGTATCTTCGATGCCTTTGAACAAGCCGACGGCAGTACGACCCGAAAATACGGCGGCACGGGTCTCGGGCTGGCGGTTTCACGACAACTGGTCGAAATGATGGGTGGCGCCATAAAGGTCGAAAGCCAGCTTGACCAGGGCAGCACCTTCGCCTTTACCGCCCGGTTTGACATCGAAAAGGAGATCCTCTTCCAAGAGACGCTGCCGGATGTTCTTTCTGCAGATGAGCGCCTGTTGCTGACTGCGGTCAACCCGGCCACCCGGCAGCTGCTTACGGACACCCTGAGCCGTCTGCTTAAGGTGCCGCATGTCGTTGTCGACGACCTGGGGGCCGCGCGCAAAGAGGTCACGGCGCCCAGCGGTAACGCGATTCCCTACAGCCTGGTTTTGGTGGACAATGACTTTCCCGAAGAGTCCCTGCTTGACTTTTACGCTTTTCTCGGACGACTGGACCCGCAACCCGGCGTTATTGCCATGCTGCCCTTGGCCGGCCGACGGATCATCCCGGCTACAGCGGTGCTGCCCGCACTGAAAACCATTACCAAGCCGGTAATGCCCCTGGATCTGTTGGATACCATGATCGCTGCCACCAAGACCGAGGCCGATGCAGATCAGGTTATTCCCGAAACTATCGCAACACCAACTGGCGACACCCAAATACCATCAAATTTGAAAATTCTCGTTGCCGAAGATACCGCTTTCAATCAGAAATTTATTGCCCGGTTGTTTGAACGCTGGCAGTTACATGCGGTAATGGTTGAAAACGGTCGCGAAGCCCTTGAAAAACTGGCAGAACAAACATTCGACCTGATCTTAATGGACGTCCAGATGCCTGAAATGGACGGATTTGAGGCCACCCGGTTGATCCGCGAAAAAGAAGCCGAGCAGGATTTGCCGCATCTGCCGATCGTTGCCATGACCGCTTACGCTATGAAAGGCGATCGGGAACGCTGCCTTGAATCCGGAATGGACGGCTACGTATCAAAACCGATAGCGGCGGAACTGTTGAAAGCGGAGATCATCAAATTCGCAACTGTCACAGCATCCAACGCGGACCTGGCCGTACCGGCAGACCCCGCCACCGAAAATAGATCCTTCGAAAGAGACAAACTCCTGCGCGCGTTTGATGATGATATGGAGTTTCTGCGTGAGGCGGTCGGCATGTTTCTCGAAGATTATCCCCCCATGATCGCCGCCATAGAGAATTCCCTCACGGTTCAGGACCACGAGGAGCTGGGACGGACGGCCCATGGCCTCAAGGGGATGCTGGGAAATTTCCAGGCCGATGAGGCCGTCGGGCACGCCTTTGCCCTGGAAGCCATGGGCAAAACGAAAAGCTTTGACGGCGGCCGGGACATATTTAACAGACTGGTCCATGAAGTCACCAAGCTGGAAACGGCACTCAAACGACTCATAGAGGAATAGACACGGCATGAATATCCTGGTTGCCGAAGACGATAGCATTACCCGCAAACGCCTGCAGCATTTTATCGAAAAATGGGGCTATCGGGTCATCACGGCCAAAAATGGCCTCGAGGCCCTTGAGCTTTCGCTATCCAACAATACGGACATTCTGGTAACCGACTGGATGATGCCCGAGATGGACGGTATTGAACTGGTCCGCAACATCAGAAACACACCCAATGCCGCCTACATCTATATCATCCTGGTCACGGCCAAGACAGAGAAACAGGACATGCTCGAGGGTCTTCTGGGCGGCGAAGTGGATGACTATATCACCAAACCCTTCGATCCGGACCTTTTGCGGGCCCGGATCAGCGTCGGGGCCCGGACCGTGACCCTGGAAAGGAGACTGCGCAAGTACAACACGGGGTTGGAAAAACTGGTGCAGCACCAGACTTCTGTGATCAAAAAAACCAAGGAAGAGACAATCTTCCGTCTGTTGACGGCTCTGGAAAAACGCGATGAAGAAACGGGTGGACATGTTCGCCGGATTGCACTTTTCAGCAGCCTGACCGCCGCAGCGGCCGGTTGGACTCCGGAAAGCGTTGACGATATCCGCCTGGCGGCACCGATGCACGATATCGGCAAAATCGGAATTCCGGATGCAATCTTGAAAAAAAAGGGCGAACTGAGTGCCGCTGAATTTGAGATCATCAGGAGTCATACGATTGCCGGAGGACAGATTTTGGAGGGTTCTGAATATCCCATGCTGCAGATGGCGCATGATATTGCTCTCAGCCACCATGAGTGGTGGAACGGGGAAGGCTACCCGGCCGGTCTGTCCGGCGAAGACATTCCGGAAGCGGCCCGCATTGTGGCTCTGGCCGACGTTTACGACGCCTTGGGCAACGACCGGGTTTACGCTCAAGCCCTGCCCCCCGATGAGGTGGTCGAGTATATGTTGCAAAGAAGGGAGACCCAATTCGATCCGTACTTTTATGACATTTTTATGGACCTTATTCCCGAATTTGCTAAAATATCCGCAGAGAACCCCTGAAAGGGCGCGCCCCTGCCCGTCGGACTTTACATCAAAAAAGAGGAGGCTCCGGAAATGCCCGAAGGATTGGATGTAATCATTATTGATGATGACCCGGATGTGTGTGAAGTTTTAACCGAAATCGTCAAGCGATTTTATACCTGGGGGGATGTTATGTCCTTCTCAAACGCTGACAAAGCAATCGAATATTGCCTCGGCCGAGAAACCGGGGTCGCGATCTTTATCGTGGATATCTTCCTGGGCGGAAAAAGCGGCTTTTTCTTTCTTGATATGATCAGTGAAAAATTTCCGACCGCGCATGAAGACACCATCATCATCACCGGCAATGCCAATGACGATGTGGTCAACATGTGTGTCGCTTCGGATGTGAACCACCTGCTGGAAAAACCGGTCCGGCCTTATGCCCTGCAGCTGGCTGTCCGGTCCATCACTTCTAAATACCTGAAATTTGCAAAAAAACTTCTCCAGGACCCGACCTTTGCCGAAAATGTTGCCGGTTTCAAATAGCGGTAGTTTCCCCCAATGAAATGGCAGCCCGTTAAGATCCGGGGCTGCCGTTAACACACTCTGCACCAGCCCGGCACCGTCCAGGCCCACCAGAGCGTAACTGTTATGGTCCGGTACGCAGTTTCCAGGTGCTTTCGTAAAACGCGGCGCCTGTCTGGGGTGCGGGCATATTGCCGGCTGCCGTCACGGATATGCCGCGGGTACGGATGCCCAACGACTCCTGGGTGCCGCCGAAGGCGCCCAATCCGGCCCCCGCTGAATTCATGGATACATTGCCCAGCGGCACTTCACTGGCGTACACCACGATACGGTCTTCGCCAAAAGGCGGGGTGACTTTCAGGTCGAAACGATCACCTTCTCCGGGGATCTGGTAGATCTGACCGGCTGCAAACCGGTCCTGCTGCCGGTAGTCGTTGGGCAGCAGTTGGATTATGTCGCCATTAGAGGTAATATCCACAATGCGGGCGTAAAAATCACGGTTGCCCTGCATGTATACGATAATGTGTTCGCCCTCACGATACTCTTTTTTACTGGTCCATACCCGCACCGTCAAAGGGGCTTGCGGGTCAAGATGCGTTGAAGAGAGGTTGTCACCGGTTTGGCCACCCGCCGGTGCCATACCCACCGGTTTGATGCCGTATTCCACTTCGGCCTTGATCCACACGTGGTAACGGGTATTATCAACTACGCCGTGATCCTTCATCTCAAGGACAGTCACGGATCCGTGGCTCTTGCCTTTGATGCGGTCCTGGGTCACCTCGAAATTTTCGATGGTCGTGTTGGACTCGATATAGGTTTTCGCCCTTTCGACGGCTTGGCGTTTGGCCGTGGCGATCGCCGCGTTGCGAACCTGTTCCAGGGTCATGGTTTCCGAGAGATAGGCATACCCATCAACTTCATGAATACTCGAACGCTTTTCCTCGTCCGGTACAACCGAGACACCGCGAAACTGCTGAGCGTGCGCGTTCAGTGCCAGGGATAGAAACAGCAACACCGCAACGGTAGACCAGAATGTTCTCTTCCATTTCTGCCGAACAGACCACCAATCCATCATGTTACCCTCCGAATTTACACTGTTAATGGCGTTTGGCCAAATCGTCTATCATCTGTAGCAAGACCGCGTCGCAACAGCCGTTTCAACCGTATAACGCAGGTAGCTTTAACCTACTGCATCCAGGGTCTTACTGCAAGTGCTGATAGGCAAAATGCATCCGGTACACATCAGTGACTGATTTTACTTGGTGAGCAGAACCAGGCTTCTTTCCACGTTTAGAACCGGCAGGCGATAGGTCGTGATGCGCATGTCTGCCGGCCCGGGCACCCTGTGGGCGGTATCCTTCAGTCGGCGGCTTTCCTGCGCAACCCGATCTGGGCGCCCCTTGAGGGCCACCACCATACCACCGGGTTTAAGCAGGGGAAAAGCCAGCTCATGGATCTGCGCGATGTCGGACAGCGCCCGGCAGACAACCCGATCGAAGAAACCCCGGTAAGCCGCCTGTGCCTGGAGTTCCTGGGCCCGAGTGTGCCGGGCCTGGGCGTTGGTCAGACCCAGCAGACGAATCACGTGTTGCAGAAAACCAATCTTTTTAGCGACGCTGTCGATCATCAGCACGGAGCGTGGTTGCGCCACGACAGCCAGGGGAATGCCCGGAAAGCCGCCCCCGGAACCGATATCCAAGACGTCGGCACCTGCCGGTATATAGGGGATGCAGGCCAGCGAGTCCACATAATGTTTGAGGGCCATATCGGCCGGATCACTGATCCGGGTAAGGTTGATTTTTTTGTTCCACTTCACCAATTCAGCCGCATGACGGGCCAGGACCTCCATCTGGGCAGTGGTTACCGGCGTTCCCAGTTCTGCCGCGCCCGTGGCTATCAACTGTCTCCACTGCTGTGATCCCGGGCCGTCAGGTGTTCTCAATGCGGTCGTCGCCTCCCCCCTGTGATTGTTGATCGGTCAGGTCAACCGCATCGGAGAAATCCATATGAATCGTCATGTCGCCACCGCCGCCGGCCACCGTTTTTGCATGGGGGTAACGTTTTTTGAACACTCGGATCATGGCGACATTCTCGCTTAGGACAGTTGCCGTAAAGCCTTTATATTCGTTTTCCCTGGCAATTTTTTCAAGTTCTTCGAGCAGGTAGGACCCAATCCGCATCCCCTGAAAATCTTCCCGGACCACAAACGCAACCTCTGCCCGGTGTTTCTCTTCCTCGGCATAGGTCCCGATAGCCACAATTTCCTTGTGCCCCCTTTTCTGGGTCAGACCGATAATGGACATGTTTTTGCGGTAATCAACGCTGGCCCACTGTTCCTGGACCACGGAATGGGTAAAATTCCGCATTTTATAGAAGAAGCGATAGTAGATCGTACGTTCCTGCAGGGAATAAAAAAAGTTGCGGTAAGAGAATTCATCAGACGGCAGCAGGGGTCTGAACTCGATGGTCTTCCCGGTCGGCAGGGCCAGGGTGCTCTTGTAGCCTTCAATAAACAGCAGGTCATCCTGGGAAGGCGGCAGCTGGTCTGAGAAGATATAATGTTTCTCCCGAGCGACATCGATTAATTCCTCACGGAATTTGGGATGCGCAATCTGGGCCAGTTCCATCACCCGCTGGTAGATCCCCTTGCCCTGGAGTTCCGCGATGCCGTATTCCGTAATCACAAAATTCACGTCACCCCGGGTGGTCGCGACTCCGGCGCCTTCACTCAAGTGGGGTACGATTCTGGATATTTTACCGTTTTGCGCAGTTGAAGGCAAAGCGATGATAGAAAACCCGCCCCTGCTCATGGCACTGCCCCGGAGAAAATCAACCTGATCCCCGATACCACTGTAAAAAAGATACCCCATGGAATCGGTGCAGACCTGACCGGTCAGGTCAACCTCGAGGGCACTGCTGAGCGAAATAAAATTGTCATTGCGCGCCACAACCACCGGATCGCTCACAAACTCGGAAGATCGGAAATAGAACATCGGGTTGTTATCTACGAAATCATAGATTCGCGCCGACCCCATACACAGCGATGCAACCGCCCGCCCCGGTAGCAAGGTCTTTTTGCGGTTGGTGATGACGCCTTTTTCAAACAGCGGAATGATGCCGTCGGAGATCACTTGGGTGTGGACCCCCAGATCTTGCTTGTCATCCAAATGCTGTAAGATTGTATACGGCAGGTGGCCGAATCCGATTTGCAAGGTTGCCCCGTTTTCGATCAGTTGGCTGACGTAAAAACTGATCCGCTTGACGACCGCCGGATCTTTGTTGCCCGGTAGTGACTCCACCAATGGTTCATCGTGCTCAACCAGGTAATCGATATCGTCGATGTGGACAAAGCTATCTCCCAGCGTCCGGGGCATGTGGTTGTTGACCTGGGCAATGACCAGGCCGGCATTGTCGATGCCACTGCGGGTAATGTCCACGCTGACGCCCAAACTACAGTATCCGAACCGGTCGGGGGGACTAACCTGCACCAGGGCGGCATCGAGTCCGATACGATGGGTCGCGAACAGTCGTGGTATCTGGGAAAGATAGGTCGGCAGGTAATCAATCTTGCCTTCAAAAGCGGCTTTTCGCAAGGAAGCGCTGATGAAAAACAGCTTCAGTGAAAACCGATCCATGAAATCGGGCTTATCCACATATTGCGACAGAGTGTTGGATAGCATCTGGTAGACCATGATGTCCTGGATGGAGACGTCCTCAACCATGGCATGAATCAAGTGCTGTGGTTCTCCGCAACCGGTTCCGATAAATACACGGCTGCCCCGGGCAATTTTGGTCACCGCCTCCTCGGCGGACAGCACTTTTTGGGGATAGGTTGATTTCAAGTCCATTCAGACGCTCCTCACTCAGGTTTTAGCAGCTACCTCTAGAATGGGAATTATTAGGATAGCCTCCAGTAATTATGAGACATTTCACACTAATCCGAGGATTTAGTCAAGTTCTCTATGGCCGCCCACCGGTCGTCCTCACGGGAAGGCGGATGCTTTTTTGATGCATGGCGGGCCCTCAATCCTGGGTCTGATTTGGGCGATCAAATCATTGGACGGCCAGGTGCCGGGTCAAGTGTCTGACGGGCCGATCCTGAATGAATCGGCGGCCTCCGCATGAAAAATGGCGTCATTCTCATTTTTCTATTGACACACAAATTTTTATCTATATATTAGCTGGTTTCTTACATCTGGCTTATACAGCTGATCCCCCATGCGGTATTTTCCCAAATGTGGGATTTTTTGATTTTGCTGATCCCGTCACGGTTTTACACCGCCAAACACTCGGCAGCATAATAGAATCAATGATTACCAGTAATTTGCAAAACAGCAGGAAAAGATCATGAACCAGGATATTGAACACCTCAGGAACATCGGCATCAGTGCGCATATTGACTCCGGTAAAACCACGCTTACCGAAAGAATTCTTTTTTACACGAAGAGAATCCACGCCATTCACGATGTGAAAGGCAAAGACGGTGTCGGCGCCACCATGGATTCCATGGAACTTGAGAAAGAACGGGGCATCACCATTGCTTCAGCCGCCACTTTCTGCGAGTGGGACAACCACGCAATAAACATTATCGACACGCCCGGGCACGTGGATTTCACGATCGAGGTTGAACGGTCCCTGCGTGTGCTGGACGGGGCCATTCTGGTCCTCTGCTCGGTTGGCGGCGTGCAGTCGCAGTCGATCACGGTGGACCAACAGATGAAGCGCTACAAAGTACCCTGCATTGCCTTCATCAACAAATGCGACCGGAGTGGGGCCGACCCCTTCCGGGTGGCGCGCCAGCTTAAGGAAAAGCTCGGTCACAATGCCGTACCGATGCAGATTCCCATCGGACTCGAGGCCGATCTCGAGGGCGTGGTGGACCTCGTTTCAATGCAGGCCTTCTATTTCGACGGCGACAATGGTGAAACGGTGCGCATTGAACGCATTCCCGCTAACCTGGTGGAACAGGCCGAACACCATCGCGAAGCCCTGATCGATGCCGCCTCGCTTTTCTCCGATGAACTGACGGAGGCCATCCTGGAAGAACAGGAGATATCAGAAACGTTGATCTACACTGCCGTTCGCAAGGGTGTCCTTACTCGCGAGATCACGCCGGTATTCATGGGTTCCGCCTACAAAAACAAGGGGGTCCAGCCACTTTTAGACGCGGTCAACCGCCTGCTGCCCTGCCCGGCCGAAATTGAAAATGAAGCCTTGGATACCGAGCAGGATGAAAAACCAGTCGTCCTATCCAGTGATCCGGAGGAACCGGTCATCGCCCTGGCCTTCAAACTGGAAGACGGGCAATATGGACAGCTCACCTACATCCGGGTTTATCAGGGAACCCTTAAAAAAGGAGACACGGTATACAATGCCCGCACCGGCAAAAAGGTCAAGATCGGCCGCCTGGTGCGTATGCACGCCGACCAGATGGAGGATATTGAAATGATTCCAGCTGGTTATATTGGGGCTTTATTTGGCGTGGATTGCTCTTCCGGAGACACTTTCGCCGCGGCCGGTCAGAGTTTGTCCATGACCTCCATGTTCGTGCCGGAACCGGTCATCTCCCTGTCCATCGCTCCGGCCGATAACAAGGCGCAGGTCAATATGTCCAAGGCGCTTAATCGCTTCACCAAAGAAGACCCCACTTTCCGGACCTACGTCAGCGATGAAACCGGGGAAACTATTATCGAGGGGATGGGCGAACTACACCTGGAAGTCTACGTCGAACGGATGCTGCGTGAATACAAGGCTCTGGTGGAAACCGGTCAACCCCGGGTGGCTTACCGGGAGACCATTACCCAGCGGGCGGACTTCAACTACACCCATAAAAAACAGACCGGTGGCTCGGGACAGTACGGCCGGGTGGCAGGCTATTTGGAACCGGCTGCGGACGCCGAGTTTGTATTTGAAAACAAGATTACGGGCGGTGCAATTCCAACACAGTACATTTCCGCCTGTGAGAAAGGCTTTAAATACTGCCTGGCCAAAGGGCCTAAAATGGAATTTCCGGTGACCGGGATCAAGGTCGAGATCAACGACGGTGCCGCCCACGCCGTGGACAGCTCTGAGATGGCCTTTCAGGCCGCCGCACGGGGCGCCTTTCTGGAAGGATACGCCAAAGCCAAGCCAGTCATCCACGAGCCGATTATGAAGGTGGTGGTTGAAACGCCCACCGAGTTCCAGGGTGCGGTTATGGGTTCGCTGAATCAGCGGCGGGGCATTATCGTGGGGTCCCAGGACGAAGGCCCCCTGTGTGTGGTGGAAGCCCAGGTGCCCCTGGCAGAAATGTTTGGTTATTCCACAGTATTACGTTCTTCGACCCAGGGCAAAGCCCAGTTTACCATGGAGTTTTTAACCTATAAACAGGTTCCCCGGTCCATCGCGGAAGAACTCATAAAAAAAGCGGCCGAGGACAAGAAGAAAGTAGCCTAATTGATTCATACACTGAAATTAAAAAACAGGTTTCGCGAAACGTTCCGCCCCGCGGGACGCGCAAGCATAATCTATCTAAAAGAAAGGAACCTGCATATGCTGACCAACGACCTGATTCAACGCAATCCGCTCAGGCTCATGGGACGGGATGCGGAAGAGATCCTGTCGCCCGGCGATTTCGGGGCTATTCTGGCCCGGGCGGGTGTGGGTAAAACCGCTCTGCTTGTCCAGATCGCGCTCAATACCCTGTTGAGCGGTAAAAACGTGCTGCATGTCAGCCTCAATGATCCGGTCGATAAGGTAACCCTCTGGTACCGGGAAGTGTTCGGCAATCTTTCCAAAAAATACGATGCCCGTCAGATTGAACAGCTGTGGGAATCATTACTGCCGCACCGCCTGATCATGACCTTCAAGGTGGAAGGTTTCAGTGTGCCCAAGTTGGAAGAACGTCTCACCGACCTGTCCGAGCAGAACATCTTCAGCCCGGACATGATCATCATCGACGGCCTACCGTTCGATACGTCCCGGCCGGTTGCCCTCGATGAATTAAAAGCGTTTGCCGGTGAGCGGGACATCCAGACCTGGTTTACGGTCCGGACCCACCGGCATGAAGCCCCGGGGCAGGATGGCCTTCCGCGAACCTTTGAACCTTTGCAGGATCTGTTCAGCGTCATTCTGCAACTGGAGCCCACCGGCAAGGAGATCAATGTACGGGCGCTGAAGGGCGAAAGCGGGGCCGGTCATAAACTGCCGGTTCAACTTGACCCGGCGACCATGCTTTTACAGGATTCCGAATCCTGAAACCATGACCTCTAGCCCCCCCCGCGCCGGGGTTGACATTGCCCTTGACAGCTTCTTGCGCGAACAATAGTATTGATACATATCAAATACTTCTGATGTTTGGGAAGGGGAGGTACGAGTGGGCACATTAGAAAAGGAAGTGGTTGATAAAGGGGGGCGGCGCGGCGGCATCGACCGGCGCCAGGTAGACCGTGAAGAAATGACCGAAGAGGAGCAAGAGGAACGCCGCAGCGGAAAGGAACGTCGCAGCGGGAAGGACCGCCGCGACAAGTACTCCTACCGGGATGATGATTCCGAACGCAGGGAGTCTTTCCAGATAAAATAGTTTTCGGCAGCACATACGGTGACAACCGTTGCGTGGGACTGCCGCAGAAAGAGCAAAGCCCGGGCTCGCACAGCCTGGGCTTGTTTTTTATGGTGCCGAAGAGAGGACTCGAACCTCCACGGATATACATCCACTAGACCCTGAACCTAGCGCGTCTACCAGTTCCGCCACTTCGGCACGAAACTTTGCTTGCGGATCGTTAAAGATCCCGCTCCGACTAAAAGCCTTGATTTAGTTCAGAAGATGCTTTAGATATATTCTTTTGTTTGCACTGTCAAGGCAATATTTAACGAAATTGTGAATACATGCAGCTTTTCAACGACCTGAAAGCCATTTCCCAACCCTTTAAAAATGCCGTTGTCACAACGGGCAACTTTGATGGGGTGCATCTCGGCCACCAGGCCCTCTTTCACGAGGTTATCGAGCGCGCCGACGCCATTGGCGGGACATCGGTGGCCATCACCTTCGAACCGCATCCTATCCGGGTCCTCAAGAAAAACGGCCACCCGCCCTTGATCACCTTGTTGGACCAGAAAACCGAGCTCATTGAAAGCACCGGTGTGGATGTTCTGATTGTCATTCCCTTTTCAATGGAGTTCGCGGCCTTCACGGCCCGGGAGTTCGTGGTGGACATCCTGGTCAAAAAAATCGGCATGCAGGCCATGGTGGTCGGATCTGATTACTCTTTCGGCCGCAATCGGGAAGGCAACCTCGCCCTGCTCCGGGAGCTGGCGGGTGAAATCGGGTTCGAAGTGGTTGTCCGCGATTGGATCCAGGGCCCTGACAACAAGTCGGACCGCGTAAGCAGCACACGGGTGCGTGAACTGGTGAAGGCCGGGGATATGGCCCGCACCCGCAAGCATCTGGGCCGCTATTACCAGATCCGCGGCAAGGTTGCCACCGGACGCAATCGCGGCGGCCGCCTGCTGGGCTTCCCCACCGCCAACATCAATCTCCAGGATGAACTCAGCCCCCGGACCGGCGTATACGCGGTTACCGTTGAGTGCCAGGGAAAACAGCTCAAAGGGGTTGCCAATATCGGCTACAGCCCCACTTTTGACGACCACATCTTCACCGTCGAAGTCCACATACTCGATTTCGATCAGGACATCTATGGAGAGGGTATCCGCGTGAACTTCATCCACCGCCTGCGGGCGGAGCAGAAATTCAACGGAATCGACGAGCTTTCCGAGCAAATCAATAAGGATGTCGTACAGGCCCGAGAAATTCTGGCAAACATCTAACAACCTGTTATGAATAGAAAAACAACTGTATCCTTGCTGCTGAGCATCGCGATCTCCGCCCTGGCGCTTTACCTGGCGTTTCGAAATGTACCCCTGAAAGACCTGGCCGCCTATCTGGCCTCCATCAACACCCTCTGGATCATTCCGGCCGTGGCCGTGGTGCTGATCAGTTTTGCCCTGCGTGCCCTACGCTGGCAGATCATCCTCGCCTCTACCCAGAAACTCACTTTTTGGCCCACATATCATCCCATGATGATCGGGTTCATGATCAACTGCGTTCTACCCGGCCGGATTGGCGAAGTGGCCCGGCCGGCCATTCTAAAAAAGAAGGCGGGGGTCCCTTTTACCGCCGGGCTGGCCACAGTGGCCACGGAACGGGTTTTTGACGCCGGTCTGTTGATCGCCTTTTTTGCCGTTGTCCTGGCGTTTGTAGATATAGACCCCCAGGTCAGCATCCCTTTCAGCCAGTACACGCTCAACCGTGAAACGCTCATGAACATCGGTACCGGTCTGTTCCGGCTTTGCCTGATCGGCATTGCCGGCATCCTCGTGATCAGTATCGGCGCCACCCGGAATCTATTGATCGCCCTGATCGAACGGCTGCCCGGATGGCTTTTATTCTTACCGGAACGTCAGCGCGCATGGGTCCGGGAAAAGTTCTGCGACCTTTTCATCAACATTATCCACAACTTTGCTGATGGATTTGCCATGGTGAAATCGCCGGCCAAGCTGGCCGCCTGCACAGGACTGTCCGTGGTGATCTGGATTCTGGGCGCCGTTTCCTACTACGTGATGGCCCTCGGCTGCCCAGGGGTTGACCTCTCCTTTATTGAACTTTCGGCTGTGATGATTATTGTATGTTTTTTCATAGCGCTTCCTTCGGTACCCGGTTTCTGGGGTATCTGGGAAGCGGGCGGGGTCTTTGCCATGGCCCTGTTCGGTGTGCCGGCCCGGGAAGCTGCCGGATTCACCCTGGCCAATCATGCCGTCCAGATGTTCCCCATCATTATCGCGGGCCTCTATTCGGCGATCCTGACAGGTGTGAAAATAAGACAATTTACCGGATCCCGGTTGGAGATTCCCAATGACGCTACTTGATATCATCACTTATCCCGACAAACGATTGCGCCGCAAGGCCGCGCCGGTGGAGAGCGTTGACGATGACGTCCGCCAGATCATCACCGACATGGCTGAAACCATGTATGCCGCGCCCGGTCTGGGGTTGGCTTCAACCCAGGTTGGAATAGATAAAAGAATAATAATTTATGATATTTCGAGTCCAGAAGATAATCCTAAACTTGAAGTATTGATCAACCCGGAAATCGTGGAATCCGATGGCACCCAACTCTCGGAAAGCGAGGGCTGTCTGAGCGTTCCGGACTTTCGCAGCGACGTGCAAAGATTCGAACGCGTCAAGGTGGAGGCCCTTGACAGAGACGGCCAGCCGATTGAAATCGACACCGACGGCCTGCACGCCATCGTGCTGCAGCATGAAATCGATCACTTGGACGGCGTGCTCTTCATCGACAAGATCAGTGCGCTCAAGCGGGAAATGTACAAGCGCAAGGTAAAAAAAGCGCTAAAGAAGAACTCGTGATACCTGCCATTACAAAGCATCCTGGCCCAGAGGGTCAGTCTTTGGGGCGCCCCTGAAAAGCGCCTTACCTTCAACATACACTGAAAAAACCATGCTTCGCGCAGGAGCGCAGAGATGCGGGGAACAGCAGAAACAAAGTTCGTCGCGCTGCCGCGCGGAAATCGTTTCAAGTTTCAATAAAAATGTCAATAAATTCAAAGTATAAGGTCATCTTCATGGGAACCCCGGATTTTGCCGTCCCTACGCTGCAGGCCCTCTACCAGGCCGGGTTTACGCTGCCCCTGGTGGTCTCCCAGCCGGACAGACCCAAAGGCCGGGGCCGGAAAACCGTGCCCACCGCGGTGAAGACCGCTGCCCGGAAAATGGGATTGACCGTCGCCCAGCCACCGTCGGTACGCTCGTCAGACTTTGTCGCCCGCCTGCAAGCCCTTGAACCGGATTTTTTCGTTGTGGCGGCCATGGGGCAGATCTTGAGTCAGGAACTGCTGGAGATCCCCAAGATAGGCCCTGTTAATGTCCATGCCTCCCTGCTGCCCAAGTATCGCGGTGCCGCCCCGATCCAATGGGCCCTGATCAATGGCGAACAGGAGACCGGCATCACCACCATGCTGATGAATGCCGGCATGGACACCGGTGATATCCTCCTTACCGCCCGTACGGACATCGCGGGTGATGATACCGCCCAATCGCTGCATGACCGCTTGAGCAGCATGGGGGCCGAGCTTCTGATCGAAACGCTCAACGGATTGATTTCAAATACAATAGCTCCAATTCCCCAGGATGACCGTCTGGCATCCAAAGCCCCCATGCTCAAAAAAGCCGACGGCCGGATCGATTGGCACCAGCCGGCCGCGGCCCTGGATTGCTTCATCCGCGGCATGACCCCCTGGCCCGGCGCCTTTACCTATATGGGGGACCGGCGGCTGAAAATTTTTGACGCCAAACCGGCCCCGTTGAGGGCCGATGCTGTGCCCGGCACGGTCGTGCCGGGCTTCTCAGGTGAGTTACTGGTTGCCACGGGGGATCAGGCCCTTTCCATTTTGGAACTCCAGGAGGCCTCCGGTAAGCGCTTGCCCATCCGCGATTACCTGATCGGCAAACCGGTGGTTACCGGTACAGTGCTGCGTTGATGGGGGCCAATGCCAGAAAACAGGCCCTGACGCTGCTTACCGAGTTGGAGCATAACCGCCACACCAACCTGGACCAATTGCTGGACGCTCGGCGCTCAACTGATCAATCCATCTCCCGTCGTGACAGGGCGCTGCGCCAGGCACTCGTATTCGGCGTCCTGCGTTCCCGAAATCGACTCGATTGGGTCATTCGCCATTTCTCGAAAACGCGTTTCCGGAAAATTGACCCGACAATAAAGAATATCCTGCGGTTGGGAATCTACCAGCTACTTTACATGGACCGCATACCCGCGTCAGCGGCCGTCCATACCGCTGTCGAGCTGGCCAAGGATGCGGCTGCTCCCTGGACGGTAAAATTTGTCAACGGTCTGCTGCGCAGTGTGGCTCGCGAACCCGAAGCCGTTCGTTTTCCGGATGTGGCGTCCGATCCGGTAAAGGCCATATCCGTACGCAACTCGCTGCCGCAATGGCTTGCCAGGCGTTGGCTAACCCGCTGGGGCCGGGATGAATGCAACCGCCTGTGTGAAGCGATAAATGCAATCCCTCCGTTGAGCCTGCGTACCAATACCCTGGCAACCAACCGAATGGATCTAATCGCTTCATTGAAAACCATCGCTGCGGAAGTTATCCCCACACCGCATTCCCCGGAGGGAATCTCGTTGCAGGGAATGCAAACGGATTTAACGGCCATTCCCGAGTTTGCAGCCGGTGCCTTTCAAGTACAGGATGAAGCGGCCCAATTGATCTCCCACTGCCTGGCTCTCAAGCCTGGCCTGCGGATTTTGGATGCCTGTGCCGGGCTGGGTGTGAAAACCGGTCACATGGCTCAACTAACTGAAAATAAATGTGAAATTGTCGCCATTGACTCAGTTGACAGCAAACTGAAAGTTCTGCAAAAAGAGATGCAGCGCCTGGGGGTCACCAATGTTAAGACTGCTAGGCACGATTGGTTGGTCGCCCCTGATCCGGACGTACTCGGCACCTTTGAAAGGGTGTTGCTGGACGCACCCTGCTCCGGCCTCGGTGTGCTGCGGCGCAATCCCGACACCCGTTGGCAACGCACCGAACCGGATCTCAAGCGCTACGCCGAGCGGCAACAAGTTTTTCTCAATCACCTGGCGCCGCTTGTAAAGCCGGGTGGACTTCTGGTATATGCAGTCTGCAGTATGGAACCCGAAGAAAATGAGCAGGTTGTGCAACACTTTCTCGATCAAAACAAGCACTTTACCCAGGTCGCGATTCACATGGAAGTTGTGCACGCGCCGACGGCGCTGACCGGAGCGGACCACTGCTTCAGGACGTTTCCGCACCGCCACGCCATGGATGGTTTTTTCGCAGCGAGTCTGCAGCACCGCATATGATATCCAAACTTCTTAAAATATTAGTTCTTTTTGCGGTTTTTGTTATCGCGGCCGGGGCCAGCGCCTACCTGGCCCTGACCCTGATCATCCAGGCTGAAGAGACCGTCGTTGTTCCGGCCCTGAGGGATAAAGAGGTTGTATACGCCCTGCAGATGCTCAGCGACCTCGGATTGAACACGCGGATAAAAGCCTCGCATTTCAGCGCAACCATACCGGCCAACCATATCATTGACCAGGATCCGGCCCCCGGAGCGGAGATCAAAAAAGGGCGCAGTGTCAAATTGGTGATCTCACGCGGACAGCTATCCGTTACGACCCCGCAACTGGCCGGCATGCCGGTCGGTCAGGCTTTGATCCTACTGGAGGAAACCGGGCTTTGCCCGGGAACCCGGGCGCACGCCCGGCATCCCGACATTCGGGCAGATAGGGTCATCGCGCAATCCCCGCCGTCCGGTATTGCGATTAACCGCAATAAGTGCGTGGATCTGCTGATCAGCCTGGGGCCGCCCGCGAATGCCTTTGTTATGGCCGATCTGACCACCCTGCCGGTGGATGATGCCATCTTGAAGATCGAAGCCGACCATCTGCTTTTGGGCGATATAGCGACGGCGGCAACGCATGGGGTGCCCCTGGAAACGGTGGCCCACCAGGCGCCCCAGGCTGGTTACCGCGTCGCCACCGGTCAAGTTGTCCACCTGGGCGTCAACCGGATGCGAGCTGCCACTGACAGCCGCAACGGCTACAACGCCCGCCCGAGTGCTTGGTTGTTTTACTATCGCACCGGTGCCGGGTTCCTTAACCGAAACATAAAAGTCCGTATTAACAGCAAATTGTTTTCATACGACCTGTTTGACGATTTTCTGCCGCCAACCGGTGAACTGCTGTTTTTAGTCCCGCGCTTTGAAAATATCGCGGTAATGCTGTATGAAGACGGAGAATTGATGAAAACTGTATTCCCGGGGAGTCGTTTAACGGATACCTACTGGTAACAGGAGTGACTACATGAAGAAAATTGCCCCCTCTATTCTCTCGGCAGATTTCGCCAAACTCGGTGATGAAATTCGTGCGGTGGCTGCTGCCGGGGCGGACTGGATTCACGTGGATGTCATGGATGGACATTTTGTGCCCAACATCACCATCGGTCCGTTGGTCGTGGAGGCGATTCGTCCGGTGACGGATCTGCCCCTGGACGTCCATTTGATGATAGAGAATGCCGACCGCTACATACCTGAATTTGCCGCTGCCGGGGCGGATATCATTGCCGTGCAGACCGAGGCCTGTGTGCATCTGCACCGCACCCTACAACTCATTCGACAGCATGATTGCAAGGCCGGTGTGGTCCTGAATCCCGCCACGCCCCTTGACGGCCTGAAATGGATTCTGGAGGACCTGGACCTGATCGTCCTGATGAGCGTTAACCCCGGTTTCGGCGGGCAGGAATTCATACCGGCCACCCTGACGAAAATAGCCCGGATGCGCAGAATGATCGATGACCGGGGATTGGACATTGAAATTGAAGTTGACGGCGGCGTAAACAGCGGGACGATCGCGGACATCGCCGCTGCCGGCACCGATGTATTTGTGGCCGGCTCGGCTATTTTCGGCAGTCCCGATTATGCCGCCACCATTTCCGAATTCAGACACCTGATGGAAGGAGCATAGCGACCATGCTGAAAATCCTGGTGATTCACGGACCGAATCTCAACATGCTGGGCAAGCGGGAACCGGACGTTTACGGAAGTGAAGGGCTGGACGAAATCAATGCCCGTTTGACCGAACGGGCCCAGGCGCTAAGCGTGGAATTGGACCTGTTTCAATCCAATCACGAAGGTCAGATTGTAGACAAAATTCAAGCGGCTGTCTCCCAGTGCAGCGCGGTCATTATCAATCCGGCGGCCTTCACCCATACCTCCGTGGCCATTCGCGATGCCCTGCTCCTGCTCGAGGTGCCGATTATCGAAATTCACCTCTCCAACATTTACAAGCGTGAGCCTTTCCGGCATAAATCACTGATTGCCGATATCGCCACCGGACAGATATGCGGGTTGGGAGCCCAGGGCTATCTCCTGGCGTTGCAAGCCGCCGTAAAACTGGTCTAGAATTCGTATGGGAGCCGCTCAACCGCAGCGGTTTCCGGATACGGCCACAACGCTGAGACAATGTCCGGGTAGGCCGGCGTTATCATCGTGTCGCCGACACGCTATTTGACTGATAAACCCGTAATGGTGAAGAATTCCAATAAAACCAATCTCTTTGAATCCTGGGAAACCGTTTCCGGGCCAAAACTGATTATCGCCGGACCCTGCAGCGCTGAATCGGAAGACCAGCTTCTCGGTACCGCCCGCGAACTGGTCCGCTGCAACATCGATGTCCTGCGCGCCGGCATCTGGAAGCCACGCACCAAGCCGGGCACCTTCGCCGGTGTCGGGAAAGAAGGCTTGGCCTGGTTGGCCCGGGCAAAACGCGAAACCGCCCTCCCGGTCATTGTGGAAGTGGCCACCCCCGGCCACGTGGAAGCCTGTCTGCAGCAAGGGATCGATATGCTGTGGATCGGTGCCCGCACCACGGTGAACCCGTTTTCCATGCAGGAACTGGCCAATGCCCTGCGGGGCGTGGACATTCCGGTGCTGGTGAAAAACCCGATCAACCCGGACATAGACCTGTGGATCGGCGCCGTGGAACGACTGGACCGATCCGGCTTGCGGAAAATAGCGGTTGTACACCGCGGCTTTTCAGCCGCCACCGAAAGGGTCTATCGTAACCGGCCATACTGGACCATCCCCATCGAAATGAAACTCCGTCATCCGGAAATTCCCGTCATCTGCGACCCCAGCCACATTTGCGGTGACAGTCGCATGGTTTTGGCAGTGGCGCAAAAAGCCCTGGATCTCCTGTTTGACGGACTCATGATCGAAGCGCATATCGCTCCGGAAACCGCCCTGAGCGATGCGCGCCAGCAACTGGCACCGGATCAACTGGCGCAGGTACTGCAGCGGTTGGACTTCAAACGCGCCCACTCGGACGACACGGAATTCACCACCACCCTGGAACAACTGCGCGAGCAAATCGACCTGGCCGATGAGACCATCATTGCGGCCCTGGCGAAACGGATGCGGATCGTGGATGAAATCGGGCGCTACAAGCAGAAAAATCATGTGGCCATCTTGCAGCCGGAACGCTGGAAAGAGATCCTTTCCAGCCGGATTGACGCCGGCACGCGGCGCAATTTGTCCGAACGTTTTATGCGTGAACTTTACCGCTGCATCCATGCAGAATCTATCCTGCATCAAGAAGCGCAATTTAAAGAAGACGCGTAATGAATCCTAGTCCGGAGGACCGGGCTTCGGATTGCCCCTGGAAAGGGCTTGCTACCAAGGCACCCTATTCTGGCGTGGCCGGATTCAGGCTGATAGGCAATAGGCATTTAGACTGTAGGAAGGCCCGCTACCCTCGTAAATCTGCACCGTTTGGCAGCTGCTTGCTAAAGTGAAACCTTTGGTGAATACAAGGTTTATAGATTTACCCAATAGTCTTCAGCCTACAGCCTAAACTCCTGGAAACGATTAGCCCGGTCCAGCCAACTATCTCTACCTCGGCCCTGAAGACCTGGTTTTAAATACACAATAAAGGATATCGGGAGGAGCCCATGACGGAGCACGATTTTGCCGGTCAAAACATCCACGCCCAGGAAGCGGCCTGGTCTTTTGGTGGTGAGACACCAGCCTCTTTTTCCGAGCATGTCCGCCAATCGGTGCCTTTTTACGATGCCGGACACGAGCTGGTATGCAAGCTGAGTGATTATTTCGTAAAGGATCAATCGATCTGCTACGATCTGGGGACTTCGACGGGCGCACTGGCCGGAAAGTTGGCCCGGCGGCACGCGCAGCGCCCCGGTGTACAATGGATCGGCATCGATCGCGAACCGGCCATGATTGAACAGGCCCGGGCGGAAAACTCGGGGACAGGCGGTTTAGAATTCGTGATTGACGATATCTGCTTGTATCCGTATGCGACGTCCGACCTGATCACCGCGTACTACACGGTTCAGTTCGTACCGCCGGCAATTCGCCAGGACCTTTTTAACCAGGTTTTCCAGACCTTGAACTGGGGTGGGGCTTTCATATTGTTTGAAAAAGTACGGGCCTGTGACGCCCGTTTTCAAGATATCATCCAGACCCTCTACACCGACTATAAACTTGACCAGGGGTACACACCTACCGAAATCATCAATAAAACCAAGAGCCTAAAAGGTATCCTGGAGCCCTTTTCCACCCAGGGAAATCTGGATCTATTGAAAAGAGCCGGATTTGTCGACATCATCACGGTATTCAAGTATCTGTGTTTCGAAGGTTTTTTAGTCATTAAATAAATACTTGACAAGTTGGCCTATATGTTATTGAGTAGTTTTATTACTCAATAAACACTCGGTGGCCAATATGGAAAATCTATTTCAAGGCCTCATTGCCTCTAAAACCAGAATCAAGCTGCTCACCCGCTTCTTTTTCAACCCTCTGACCAAATCCTATCTACGGGAGTTGGCCAAGGAATTCAGTCTCTCAACCAACTCGGTCCGGGAAGAGCTCAACCAACTGACCAAAACCCAACTCCTCGTGTCGGAGAGAAAGGGCCGCCAGGTTCTATATGGGGCCAATACATCCCACCCCCTCTTCCCAGAGTTAAAATCAATGGTTGGCAAGGTCATGGGGATTGATCGCGTCATCGATTCCATTGTCACCCGTCTCGGCAATCTACAAGAAGCATATTTGATTGATGATTACGCGGAAGGGAAAGACACCGGCATCATCGACCTGCTGTTAGTGGGAGACATTGATGCGTACCATCTGAACGACCTGACCCGCAAAACCGAGCGCTATATCAAACGAAAAATCAGGTCCCTGGTTTTGACCAGTGAAGAGTATCAGGATATGACTTCCAGACTCAAAAACCGACCAAAGATTTTGATTTGGACAACGAATGGCAAGTAACTGGAAGGGGCAAGGATAAAATGACAGGCGGCGGAGAACAGTTCCGTAAACGTTGTCCGGGCAGACGTGGGAAGACCGTTACATGATCGGTTGCCATACGCGTACAAGTTGCGCATAGAAGGCCCCGGATATAGATTAAATTTGTTTTGTTTTCAGTAATTTGCAACCAGTTCCTTGTTGTAAGCGACCAGGCGGAGCTGTCCATATAAGAGGCCTGGTAACACCTTTTGTTAAATTATCAGCTCCCTTTGCTCATGTAACGATAAATGCGATCGCTTGTTCATCTATGAAACTAATGACCGTACTAGGCGCCCGCCCGCAGTTCATCAAAGCGGCCCCGGTTTCCGCAGCCATACAGAGCAATCACATCCAGGAAATCATCCTGCATACCGGCCAGCACTATGATCACAATATGTCCAATGTTTTCTTTGAACAACTCGATATCCCGGCACCCCACTATAACTTAGGGATCAACGAAACCCAGCACGGTGCCATGACCGGCCGGATGCTGGCTGGCATTGAGCAGATCTTGATTGATGAACGGCCGGACGCGGTTCTGGTATACGGCGACACAAACTCAACCTTGGCAGGCGCCCTGGCGGCCGCCAAGTTAAACATTCCGGTCGCACATGTAGAAGCCGGCCTGCGATCATTCAATCGCGCCATGCCGGAAGAAATCAACCGGGTTCTCACCGATCATGTAGCAAGTCTGCTCTTTGCTCCCACCGCTACCGCCGTTCAGAACCTGGTGACTGAAGGTATCACGACGGGGGTCCACCAAACCGGCGACGTCATGTATGATGCGGCTTTGAGATTTGCCCAGATTTCCCAAAATACCAGTACCATTCGAGAGCAACTGAATCTAGTATCCTGTGGCTATTATCTGGCAACCGTACATCGCGCGGAGAATACCGACGATCCGGACCGTCTGGCGTCTATATTGAAAGCGCTGGCCGAACTTAACAGGGAAATACCGGTTGTCCTGCCTTTGCATCCCCGAACTGCCCAGGCGATTGATAAGTTGGGAATGACGCCGCATGTGCAAACGCTTATCACGACGCGACCGCTGCCTTTTCTTGACATGATCGAACTGGAAAAATCAGCCCGAGTCATCATCACGGACTCAGGCGGTATTCAAAAAGAGGCGTATTTCCACTCGGTTCCCTGCGTGACCGTGCGTGATGAAACCGAATGGATCGAAACCGTAGCGGCTGGTTGGAACACGCTAACCGGGGCCGACACGCGCAGGATTGTAGCGGCAGCGCTACAAGCAGAGAAAGGCCGACCAATTGAAGCGTATGGAAACGGCAACGCCGCCCAGAAAATTTCCGACCTGCTGATTTCCTCCGGTCCACCCGACACCCTGCCGCCCTTGGCGGCGCAAGAAACATAAATGGTTGCAGATATGCCTGAAATGTAAAAAAGGGTATTATTGGTTGTTCCGCCCGTAAACGGAGTGTGTGGGCTTAATACCGGCCTCGGATGGCTGGCGGCCAATATCATCCCCGTGGTAGAGACGGTAAAGGTCCTTGGCCTCGCCAACATTATCTGTGACATGGACGAGGGCCTTCGGCTGCTTAAAAATAAAGTGCGACAAATGCAGCCGGACATCGTCGGGTTCAATATCCACTGCACAACTTACCAGACGACCCTGGTCATGATTCGGGCTCTGCGCACGTATTTCGACGGATTGATTGTCATCGGTGGACCCCACACTGCATATGCCAATGAATCCATCATGTACGATAGCCCGGAAACCGATCTCGTCGTTATTGGTGAAGCCGAAGTAACCTTCGCTGAAATCTGTAAACGGGACGTCAACCAGTACCACAATATCGACGGCGTCATCTTTCGGGATGAGGATACCCTGATCCACAATCCGCTCGGAAAGAATACTGCCGATTTTACCAACCTGACATTCCCCGATTATCGCTTGTTCGGCATTTCCAAGATTCATTATCCCTACCCGATTGCCACCAGTCGGGGCTGCCCTTTCAAATGTTGCTTCTGCAACCCCTTCATGGGCGGCGGCGGCTGGCGGCCCCGGCCTCTCGACAATGTATTTGCAGAACTGAAATTTGCAATCGAAACCTTCGATATAAAAAGCTTTAAACTGGTCGAACCGGCCTTCAACCTCAGACCCCAGCGTGTCGTTGATTTTTGCCATGGGCTACAGCAATCCGGCATCGCCCTGCCCTGGTTCAGTGCCAGCGGTTTAAGAGCTGACACGCTGACCGCCGAATCGGTTAGGGCCATGAAAGAAGCAGGCTGCACCCATATCAAAATCGGTGTTGAGACCCCAGTCCCGGAGGTATTCAAACATGTGAACAAAGGGGAAAGCATCGCGGATATCAAGCGGGCCATTAAAATTGTGAAAGCGGAGAAAATGCCGATCTGAGGTTCTTTCATCATCGGCCTGCCACATGATACCCTCGCAACGGCCATGCACAATTTTGAACTTTCCAAGAAACTGAGAATGGATTTCACGGAGTGGTCTCTGCTCTTCCCCTATCCGGGTACCATGGCATATGACTGGATAGCCAAGCATGGTACTTTCCTCCATTCCATCGAAACAGCCCATCAAGCCGCACAAGACACCGCCGGTAAAGAGGAATTGCATGTGGCCTGCAAAACACCTGAATTCACGAAAGCAGAACGTGTCCAAGCTTATTACAACATAAACTGGAAATCGGGGAATTACATTTTTTCGCTACAGGACCCCGATTGGAAAAAGGCGCTTACCATCCTGGTGGGCATTCTTCGCTATGACCCGTTCAGACTTCTCTGGCATGCCCGGCATCTGCTCAAGCTGATCAAGCTGCGCCAGGAGCGCCGCAACAAAGCCGGAGCAATGTTCGATTTCACGGTCGATGCCTTCTAAGTACCCAACCAGTCTCCTTTGAGGAGCCTGGATTCCCAGCTAAACCAGATGATCCCTTTTTCAAACCCGAACAGATTATGCAGATTGTTGCCCGCATGAAACAGATTGCGTTTTCCATCCAAAAGCTGTTGTTATGGCTGGCCTATTATTTTTTCAGGGCCTCAAAAGGACTGCACGTTCGGGACCCGATTGACTGGGTCATCGGCGTTACTGAAATTGCCAGTTTCATCAAACACATATCGACGGCTCTGGACAATACCTACTCGGTTTGTTTAACAAAGAATCCATACTATGAATTCCAATACGATTTTGCCATAAAACCCAGCGTCTACCCGTTCATGACCAATCTGAAAATCGTTGTTGCGGGGCCGATTCTACTTGGCCGTCTGTTGAACCGAGCTGAGAATTTTTTATATATCTGGTCAACCGGGTTCTTGATCGACAGCATTGATCAGCGCGAGTTCGAGTTCAACTTTATTAAAAGTAAGAAAAAGCACATTGTCTGCTACTTTGTCGGCAACGACATCAGGGCGCCCCGGCTGCTAATCAAATACGCGAATGCTAAACAGCTTGAAGTAGCCACCCACTATGATTCAGTATCGGCGCCCCATCGCCTTACGGACGCCTATGACTACGAAAAGCGCCGCCTGGCCGAAGTAACCCAGAAGTATGCCAGCGTTATCTTCAATGCTGCGGTTGATCATATGGCCTATTTTACCCGGAAGACCACTCCATTCATTTATTTTTATCCGGATGAAAATTTTGTAAAGAACGATGCCAAGTTTAAAAACCCCCCGATTATCAAAATTGTTCATGCGCCCTCCAGCCCGGTTATTAAAGGCACACAACTCGTGAGGGCCGCAATTGCTAAACTCCGGGTGGAAGGATACGATTTTGAGTATATTGAATTGACCGCTGTGTCCAACGCCGAAGTTTTAGATCATCTCCGCACTGCGCATATTGTAGTAAACGAGTTCTACGCATTCGTTCCCGGCGTTTTGGGTATTGAGGCCATGGCGTCGCATTGCGCCCTGATCACCAGTGCCGATGAAACAATTGAGACGGACCTTCCCCCAGGCTCAAACGAGGCCTGGCTGGTTACCCGCCCCTATCAGGTCTATGATCATCTAAAAATGCTACTGGATACACCCGCCCAAATGAAAGCCTATGCCGATGTCGGCTACCAATGGGCCCACCAACATGCCGCCATTCAAAACTCCGGTCGAAAACTTGCTGAGATTCTCAAAAACATACCGGATAACCCGCACTAATACCTCTTCGTAACCATGTTAGTACCTTTCCTCCGTGACAGTGCTATTTATACTTTCCCGGCCATTATTAGCCGCGGACTGTCGTTCTTCCTTATTCCGGTATATACGCAGGTACTGGCGCCATCGGATTTTGGCGCATTGGATATGCTTTTAATCTTCGGAAACCTGGTAAACCTCACTGTTGCCCTGGAAGTGTCCCAAGGAGTTGCGCGTTACGCTCCCGCTGAGAAAGAGGCCCGCGCTAAAACTCTGTATGCCTCCAGCGCACTGTGGTTTACCGTTTTTTGTTATGCGCTCTTCTTGGTCCTGTCCATGTACTACGCGCCCGTGCTTTCGGTATGGATTATTGGTCGGGCCGGATTCGATGCGGTTGTCCGCATTGGGATGGTCTATATAACGATTAACGGCATTTTCTATCTGGTCCAAAATCAATTTCGCTGGGAATTGCGCAGCGCCCAGTATGCGACCGTCAGCCTATTGGTCGCTGTGGTTACCGCTGCTTTCGCCGTCTCACTGACCTATTTTCTACACTGGGGCCTCAAGGGATTTTTATATGGTTTGATTGCCGGACCGCTGGTCGGGTGTTTGTACGGGCTGTATCATTTACGTGACCTTTTTCGGTTTTGTTTTAGTTCTGGTCATCTAAAGGACTTATTGGCTTTTTCAGCCCCCCTGGTTCCTTCCGGCATAGCGGTCTTTATTACGATCTACATTGACCGTTTCATGATCAACCACTTCATGACCCTGAACGATGTGGGTCTGTATGGTGTCGGCATGCGTATCGCCAGTATCGTGGGATTCTGTTTAGTTGGTTTTCGGGGAGCCCTGACACCGCTTATCTACAAGCACTATAAGGAAACCAACACCCCCTGGCAACTGGAACGGATCTTCAGGTACTTTTTAGCCTTTGCTCTGACCGTCTTTGCCGGGGTCAGTGTTTTTTCACCCGAGATCATGGCGATCATGACCACACCGACATACTATGCCGCTGCGCCCGTTATCATTTATCTTGTCCCCGGTATCCTGCTGTCGAATATGTATATCTTTGCCCCGGGGATAGCCATCGCCAAAAAGAACATGTTGACGCTTTGGATCAACGTGGGCGGAGCACTGGCTAACACAATCTTAAACTATCTGTTCATTCCGGTTTTCGGGATCTCCGGAGCTGCAGGGGCAACCCTATTGGGTTATATGGGCGTGTTCGGGGCCCACATGTTCTTCAGTCAGCGGCTATACCCCGTTCCGCATGATTGGCGTCGCATAGCGGTAGCTGCCGGTGGGATAACCTGCTTAACCATTGCAGGTCTGCATATTAGCTGGCCCTCTATCGTTGGTATCCCTCTAAAAGCTGCTATCGTCTGCCTGGGAGGTGTGTATTTGGTCACCCTGGGAATCGTTCCTAAAAATGAGATTCAGGATGCACTGTTCTTTTGCAGACAACGCTTCATCAAACCCTAAATACAAGGTCTGATTATGCAAACATCAATATCTGTGATTATTCCTGTATACAATGGTGCCAAAACCTTACAAGCACTTGTTACTGAATTGAAAGCGGAATTGGCAGCTCTATTTGATTTGGAAATTGTATTGGTGAATGACGGTAGTTCCGACAATTCTGCAGAAGTATGTCTGGATATTTCTAAAAAAGATGCAAACACCAAATTTATTAATTTATCCCGTAATTTCGGTGAACACAACGCCGTTGGCGGGTCTCAATTTTTGCACCGGTGATGCAGCTGTTATTATTGACGATGATTTTCAGAACCCCCCTTCCGAAATAATAAAACTCATTGATGAGATAGATAAAGGTTATGATATTGTATATTCTTACTACTCAAAAAAAGAACACTCTTTTGTGCGTAATCTGGGGAGCAAATTCAACAACCTGGTCGCAACGATTCTGATTGGTAAACCAAGGGAGCTTTATTTATCTTCTTTTAAAGCGCTGTCTCGTTTTGTAATTGATGAGTTGGTAAAACACGGCGATCCATACCCTTATATTGATGGAATCATTTTGCGGATTACCAGACATTACTCTACCGTTCTGGTGCAGCATAATCCGCGTCAGTCGGGAAAATCTAATTACACACTTCATAAATTAATATCCCTGTGGCTCAATATGTTTACAAACTTTTCAATACTGCCTTTACGCATAACAACGATTACAGGGTTCCTGTTTGCCATTATTGGGTTTGTGGGGGCTGTTATTTTTCTTTTAGAAAAGATTCAAAACCCTGATCTTCCCGTCGGCTGGGCATCGATAATTATTTCACTGTTTGTTATTTCCGGGGTACAGTTAATGGGGCTTGGCATGATTGGGGAGTATCTTGGTCGTATGTTCATGCGCACCAATGGAAAGCCGCAATTTGTGGTCCGCAAGGCAGTAAACTGTGGGGAGCTAGAGCGTGCAAAATTCTTTGATAAATGATTATAAAGGGAAACGGGTTTTAATTACCGGTGGGCTCGGATTTATTGGCAGTAATCTGGCGATACGTTTATTGGAATATGGCGCCATAATTACAGTCCTTGATTCAATGATTCCAGAGCATGGCGGCAATTACTTCAATATCGAGCCTGTTGAATCTGAAATAAATGTAAATATTGCCGACATGCGAGATCCGAATTCCCTGAGGATACTGATCAAAGATAAAGATTTTATTTTTCACCTGGCTGGGCAAGTGAGTCACGGTGACAGTATGCGTGACCCGGAGCTGGATCTGGGTGTCAATTGTGTGGCCACAATTAACCTGGTAGAGGCGTGTCGTGAACATAACCCGAATGTAAGGCTGATCTATACCTCTACCCGTCAAGTTTATGGAATACCAAAAAGTTTGCCTGTTACGGAAAAGCATCCGGTCTTGCCTATAGATGTCAATGGAATCAACAAACTTGCTGCGGAGTATTACCATCTTCTATATGACCGTACTTACAATATACGTTCGGTAATTCTGCGATTGACCAACACGTACGGGCCTCGTCAACAGATCCGTAGCAACCGCCAAGGATTTATAGGCATTTTCATTCGTCAAGCCCTTAAAAGAGAAAAAATTCAGGTATTTGGCACAGGCAAGCAATTACGCGACTTTAATTATGTGGATGATGTAGCCGATGCCCTTATCCGCGCGGCGGCTGAGGAAAAATGCTATGGAAATATATACAATTTAGGCGCGCCCAAGCATTATTCGATACTTGATGTACTGAATGTTTTGGATTCCATTTGCGGTGTTGAATATGACATAGTGCCTTTTCCGGCGGATAAAAAAATCATCGATATTGGTGATTATTATGGTGATTATTCACTCTTTTCCGCAGCGACCGGGTGGCAGCCAAAAGTGGATCTACAAGAAGGCATGCAACGCACAGTTGAGTTTTACAATCAGAATAGAAAAACGTATTTAGCATGACTACCATTCACTCATTCGATTATCTAAAACAGCTTTCGGGTATCAGAAGTGAAGTGTTATCAGCAGTAGAGCGCGTATTACAATCAGGCCAATTAATTCTTGGGCCGGAAGGTGCAAAATTTGAAAATGCGTTTGCCGCATTTTTAGGAGGAAAGGGGAACTGTGTCGGCGTAAACAGTGGTACGGATGCCCTGCTTGTGGCATTAAAGGCTCTAAATATCGGAACAGGTGATGAAGTTATTACAGTAGCCAATACAGCGGTTCCTACCGTCAGCGCAATATGTTCAGCAGGGGCGACTCCAGTTTTCTGCGATGTGGACAATGGTACCTGTTTGATGGATCTGGCAAAACTGCCTTTACTTTTTACAAAAAACACAAAAGCCGTCATTCCGGTTCACCTATTCGGGAATGTTGTTGACGTCCCGATGGTTCGACATGTCATTGGTAAAAGGGATATTAAAATTATCGAAGACTGTGCACAAGCCCATGGCGCAAAATTGCGAGATGAAATGGTTGGTACCATGGGGGACATTGGCGCTTTTTCCTTCTATCCAACGAAAAATTTAGGTGCCTATGGAGATGCCGGCTTGTGCTACAGTCCTGAACTTCCCATCGTAAAAAAGATGCGTAGTATCCGCATGTACGGCTTCGAGGATTCATCCTATGCAATGCGTGAAGGAATCAATAGCCGGATGGACGAAATACAGGCGGCTATTCTTACTGTAAAACTGAAATACCTTCCTGGTTACATTGAAAGACGGCGAAAAATAGCCAAACTATATCAACAGAAACTCAATGAAAAGGCTATCTTCATTAAGCAGGCGGATAAAGTTCTGCATGCTTATCATTTGTTAGTGGTTAAGGTACCAGATAGAGATAAGGTCCAAAAAGCCTTATTCCAGCGTGGCATCAGAACAGGTATACATTACCCTTACCCTATCCATCTAATGCCCGCCTATAGATTCCTCGGTTACAAGGAAGGCACTTTACCGCATACTGAGAAGTTGGCGAAGCATCTTTTGTCACTCCCCATGTACCCGGAACTGTCCGCTGAATCAGTGTGTAAAGTAAGTGAGGAACTGAATGATATTCTCAATCAATGATCATTCGAAAAAACTTTTCAGATTTGTCTTAGTAGGCGGCGTTAATACGATTAGCATGTATATTCTCTACGCTATCCTGGTATTTGCCGGCTTACCCTACAACATTGCCCTAATAATCGACTACATTATTGGGATAATTACTGGTTATTTGATGCATCGCTACTGGACATTTGGCGTCTATCCTGGTGTGGTGAAAAGTTTTGCTAAGTATTGCGCCACTTATGTCGGTGTCTATTTTTTCAATTCAGCACTACTCAATGCTATCGTTCATGCTAAATTGTTAAATCCGCTCATTGGTCAAATTGTTGCGCTTGGCATCGTTGTTCTCTGCAGTTTTCTGCTCCAGCGTTTTTGGGTGTTTTCTAGAAAGCCCACAGCTGCCAAATAGCCTTACGTGAAAGACCCCATGCTTGAAAGAAAAGAAGAATATACAAAAATGGCCGAAGTTGAACGGAAGCACTGGTGGTATCGGACATTACATTACCTAGTGCTGGATGCTATCAAAAAAAGTTTTGATAGCCGCGATATAGCTATAATTGATGCAGGTTGTGGAACCGGTGGGTTGTTGTTAGGTCTTATCGACAAGCATTATTCTAATGTGATGGGATTTGATCTATCGTATGAGGCGGTTGATTTATGTAGGGCCAAAGGCGTAAACGTGGTACAGCATGATTTAAGAAGAATCTCTGAATTGTATCCTCCTAACTATGCGGATGTAATTATAAGCAATGACACTTTTTACTTTTTTGAAATGAAGTGGCGCGTGAAAATACTAGAGCAATGCTTTCAGGTTCTCAAGCCTAACGGTTTGATGCTATTGAATCTTCCTGCGGGTAATGCATTTAGAGGAATACATGATATAAGCGTGGGCATTAATCAGCGTTTTTCTAAGAAAGATGTACGTATTTTATTTGGACAAAGCAAATTTCAAATTAAAAAAACACTATACTGGCCGTTCTTTTTATCTCCTCTAATTTTTCTGGAGAGATTAAGGCAGCGAATCATAATGCGAATAAATCCTGCATTTAAGATTAGTTCCGATATTGATATGCCAAGCGGGCTTTTGAATAGCTTGCTAGCGCGTATATCATCTCTGGAAAATCACATATTGCCTGTAAAACCGTTTGGCAGTTCTATTTTCCTGGTTGTTCAGAAACCAAGTGCGCAGACTTGACGATCTGGTTCATTTAAAATTACACGTTCCACTATCCGGATAAATGGAAGTCCGGGTGTGACTCGCAAGCATCGATTTAATTGCTGGAAATGAATGAGCCCTGGAATAAACTTATACTTCCGGGGCCGGCCCCATTTTGTAGATCCATATGCTGCTTCCAAACGGATATTTAGGCTTCTCAAATACTTTTAAGAGCTTGTCCTTAAAGCCAGGATAGTGACTTATATCATGATGGCTGACCACATATTCAATTCTATGGTGCCTGCAGTAGGAAAACAGATACCTTTCTTTATCACCCAGATAATTTCTGAAATTCGTAATCTGGTATGTTTTTCCGCCGTTTTCTTTATATACACCAAATGCCTTGATGAATAAGTTTTTCAGGTACTCATTTTGAATGCGATAGTACATGAAGTATTCGCCGAGGCGCGCCTGCCGGTTCAGATCATAATCAACAATACGGGGCAAGCTCACATAGTATCCGTACAATACTATTTTGCTTGAGGCGGGGATAGTCGCCTCAATCCACTGCTTGCCGGATAAGGCGGTGTGAATATCCCGGTAATCTTCCGACCGGTTCATTTTCCAGGAGGTCGTAATCAACGATAGCGCCGGCGGTACCAGGATGAATCCAAGCAGGACTATTTGAAGCGCGTGTTTCAATCGGCTTGTCGGTAACCTGGCACCCAGGTCCTCAATAAGCGCGGCAGTTAAAATAATGACCGCCGGCAGTAACGGTACATAAAAATAGTTGCGTGCCGCACCTGGGGCAAACGCCAGCCAGAAAACTATCGGGTAACTTACCAAGGTCAGCAACATGGCATTTTTTTCAACCAATGCTCTATACAGTCCATAGGCTACGGCCACCGTCCCCATTAAAGTAAACCAAGCCCCGATGGTATCAAAAAAGCGAATCAGGTCCCACCCGGACGCAAATGCCCGCTGACCATCATGCAGTATTATTTGAAGCTGCTGCCCCAGATAGTCATTGAAATTTAGTAAAGAATAGGGGTGAAACAAAAAATTGAATATGATGCCCATGAGCAGGCAAACATGCAGTTTGAAATGAAATAAGGTTTTGAGACATCTGGTTGCATTGACCTGGTTCCACCCCCGCGTTGCAGCCGTCTCGGTATTCACGTGATCTTTATGAGGAGCGCCAAATACATTGGCTAAAAAAATGGTGGGGAGTATCAACAGGGCCGGTAACGGTTTGGTTGCCAGCGATAAACCTAGACACACGCCGGCAAAAACATAGTCTTTTAGCCGACCGGTTTTTACTACCTTAAGGCAGAAGTACAAACACAGAGACGACCAGATGGCCAGCATCGTATCGACACGCACCCTAAAATCAACCAGTAAATCAAAAAATGGGAACGCCGCCAGCACCAATGCCAGCACGACCACTTTTTTACGGAAAACCACTCGGGCTATTAGATAGACCAAGCCGGTCAGCAAAACACTAAACAAGGAGTGCACCAGGCGGGCCGTATAATAAAATTTGGTGGGGTTAAAAAATATATTTATGGCATAGTCGTCCAACGTTCCGGAAGTAAAAACGGCTTGAAGGCTGTATATTGCCGTAAGCAGATATGCACACAAGGGCCCGTATCGGTACCAGTGCGGATCGAGGTCCCCTCCCAAGAAACCAACCGCTGACTCCACGACATCATTTTCATCTATGGAATAATTCGGCAGAAATTTAAGAATATCGTAAAATCGTGGTATGCATGCCAGGCACAGGATGAGTAGTGCTATAAGCAATAGGGAATGCTCAGCTTTGGTTAGTTTCATATAGACACTTCAATGCGCTGAAATTAGGGAGTGGATGAGTGCCTCAAACGATTCAGCCTGATTGCTCCGATCGAACTTCTGGTCACGAACGGGTCGGTTTACGAGTCTGCCAGCCCGCCACTTGCCGAAAAGTTCCAGCAGCCACTGTATGGAATCCTCATGATCACCATGCGGGAACATTTTTCCCGTATTCGTTTTTTCCATGATTCTGGCAGCCTCGCCATCAGGAGGCCCGATGCCGAGAATTGGCCAACCTGAGTAAAGATATTCAAAGAGTTTACCGGTTATGATATGACGGCTGTGTTTATAATTATTAATCAACAGGAGCAGCGCCTGCCCATTCCGGTATTCTTCCTTGAGGCTAGCATGCGGAACGTGCGGATGAACTCGCAGGTTCCTGGAAGGCAGCGTGGCGTGTAAGGCCGTCCTGACATCAGCGGATACGTCTCCATACACTTCAAGTTTGAAGAAATGGGACAGATCCGGATTATCCTGCAGTTCCCGCGCCACCCCCCGCAAAAAGTGGAGCGGCAGTCTGTGCTGGTCCATCATACCATAATATCCCAGCCTGAAGTATGCCAAGGGCCTGGGCCTGCCGATTGTCAGATCATTCCGGTCATATCCGTTGTACACAACATGAATGTTCTTATTTCTGACTTTCTGCGACAACAGCTCCGCCAGGTTTTCACCCACGGTCACAATTTCGTCTGCTGCTCTCAGGACGCGCCTTTCCATAAACGCATTCAGGGCCCGGACGAGACCGAATCGGTAGGTCCTGTTATAGGGCGGATTTTCCAGCCAGGGATCACGGACATCGAGGAGCCAGGGCAGGCCGGACATCCTTTTCACAGCGGCCCCCAGCAGGTGAACAGTATAGGGCGGTCCCGAAGATAGGACGGCGTCGAAAGGTTCGGTCTTCAGTAGCGCGGCGAGCCGTTTGAGGGTCGGCCGATACCAGCCAATTTTCGCATCTGGGATGAACAGGTTCAACCAAATAAAATATTTGAGATACTCGCGCACAGCGTGGCGGAAACGGCCTCCGGTACTCGGTGTGCCAGGGGAAGCCGCCGGGGTATGACGCCCGAACAATGCCAAGGGGTCATATCGGAAAGGAACGCGAATGGTCCGGATGCCCCAGGTGTCCTGGTAAAAACTGCGATCACCGCCCGCATGGGCGGAAAGTTTTTTGGTCACCACGACCGGATCGTGCCCGGCCGCCTTCAGATATTTACAAACCTTTAAAATGCGTTGAACCCCGCCGCCTGTATCAGGCGGCCAGTAGTAAGCAATCACCAGGATGTTAAGCTTTTTCTTCAAGTACCGTCCTTTCGTTCCAGCTCCGCCAGCGCCCTGGCCATCCAGGCATTGCACCAGCGCATAAGGGAATAGTTCCAGTCGAAAAGCCTACCTTTGCGGTAAATAAACTCCTGACGGTCTACACGATACAGGTTTTTAATGGCCCAGTCCGCAATCCGCTGCGCCGGGTGTGCCTGCTCCGGATCGTGCCGGGCGGCTTTCCGGAGGGTTATAATCCCCTGGGCAGCGCCGTGCACATCGTGCGGATATTTTTTGTCGTGCATCCACCGGGGGGCGCCATCCGATTCGAAAAGACGGGCGCGATAGAACGCCAGCCCCTTCCAGTAGGTATCCAGGTACCGGTCGTCACCGGTTTCTTCGAAATATTCGAGCAATCCGTCCAGAATACCGCCGGTGTGGTAGTTGTCGTGGGTGATCGGCGACTTGGTTTTCGGCCAGGTGTAGTACCAAGCGTCATAGTCGGTCTTCCGGTTCACAGTGAAATTGATCAGCCGCGAGGCAGTGTCGCGCAGGGCGGCCTCCTGGGTATGATGCCAGACTTTTATCAGAAAGGCGCCGGCCAGCACCTGGTTGTTTAAGACAATTGCGTCCACCGGCCGCAACACATAGGCCAGGGCACGTTCGGTGCCGGTGTCGTGAAGCACCGGCAGATCGTCGGTGATAAAATGAGAGAGCGACCGGGCAGCCTGCAGGTAGGCGTCCTTGCGCGTCACCCGGTAAGCGTGGACAAGGGCTTCGCCGACAAACAGGGAGACCACCGTGTTGGGCTCATATTTATCCTGAAGAAAAATTGTGTTCTGCCAGACATGATTGTAGCCCCAACACAGGTTCTGCTGCCCCGGACTCGGGTTGTCCAGCAGCCACTGCGCCAGTTGTTCACCCTTTTCCAGGTAACGTGCATCCCCGGTCTGTTGGTAGACATGGAAATAGGCCCTGGTGAACAGAGCGATCCCTTTCGGGTTGCGGGACTTTGCGACTCCCAACAGGGGACGGATGTGAAGCGGAGAGGCCTTGACGGCCTGGGTGTAAATCAGCCTCAGCCACTTGTTGCCGAACGACAACCGGCTTAGCAGGGGACTGTTCAAGGCGTCGAACTTGCTGTACCCACTGTAGTCCTGTGCTTCCGCCCGGGCCAACACCTCCGTAAGTACGCGCTGCGCGTCCGGCACTGTATCTATAATCCGTTTCAATTAAAGACGACCTCCTGCCAGGTGGCCAGCTGGTTGATTTTCCAGCGGTCAAAACCGATTGCCGGAAGCCGCCCTTCAGGCGTAAAGACATCGTCAAATCGCGTGCGCAGGGCATTGTAACTGTCAGTCGTACGTTGTGCCCACGGATCGCTTTGCATCCAGTCATCCCCCGGGGTACCGAAGCCGATTTTATCGGTGCGGTTGCGAATGCTTGCGCTGGTATACCGGGCCAACGCCTTTTTCTGAAGGTACTTTGTTTCGCCGTCCTTGATTTTCAAGTCTCCCGAAATGCTCAACATAAACTCCACCAAACGATAGTCCAGATACGGCACCCTGGCCTCCAAGGAAAAGGCCATGGAATTGCGATCTTCCATGCGCAGCAAGTGCTCCAGTTTGTATTGAAAATGCCGTACAAGGCTCATGTTTAAATTTTCGGCGTCAAAAAATTCAGTATACACCCTGGACGTGTCGATATACTGATGGAAGAAATCAGCATGGATATATGGCACGGTGCGGTATAGCAGTGCTTTACGATACCGATCCGGCAGCAATTGAAAGAGCAAGGTCTGGTAAGCCGAACGGTGCTGTCGCCGTATAAGGTTTCCAACCAGCTCTTTGCAAAACAATGGTAGTTTTCGCGCCTGCAGCAGACCGTACATGTTGAACCCGTGAAAATAGTGATATCCAGCAAAGTTCTCATCACCGCCCTGCCCGTCAAGCAACACCGTCACACCGCATTCAGCAGCCTTGCGCATGACCTCGTACTGAGAATAGAAGGATGGGTTTGTGGTAGGTTCGTCATTGGCGTGCACAAATCTCATCAGGTTCTTATAAGCGCCGCGGGCATCGGGATAGGTGCGGTAATTGACGAACGGATATATCCGGTTCAGTTCGTCCACGTAAACGGTTTCATCGATTGGATGCCCTGGAAAAGCCGCTGTGAAGGTGGGGTAGTTCTCAGTAGCCAGGCCGGCTGCGTATAGTAAGCCGACAAGGATTGAAGAATCCAGCCCCCCGCTCAGGCAGGAACCTACGGGGACATCGCTGCGCATGCGGAGCTTAACGGCTGAAGCCATGATTTCGCTGATCCTCCCGATTGGGTCTTCCTGCTCTGGATCTGCCCCGGAGGTGACAAACTGCTGTGGGTGCCACCATTGCCTTAACACCAAACCTGTTTTGTCAAAAAATCCATGGTGGCCATTGGGAATGCGCTTTATCTCGTTTAGGAAGGTTTCATCAAATACATCTGTGCGGTTGAAAACGAGGTAATCGAATAGGCTCTGATAGTTGACTGAAAAAGCAACTCCTGGAATGGATAGCAGGGCCTTGATCTCGGATGCAAAATAGAATTTTTCACCCTGCTGCAAGTAATACAGGGGTTTGATGCCCATCCGGTCGCGTGCCAGGAACAACTGCTCCCGGCGGGTATCGTAAAGGGCAAAGGCGAACATGCCATTGAACCGAGAAAGGCAATCCGGACCGTAATGTCGGTAGGCATTCAGCAACACTTCCGTGTCGGTCTCGGTTTCAAAATGCCAACCCCGGGAGCGTAATTCCGCCCGCAATTCGAGATAATTATAGATCTCGCCGTTGTAAACCAGGACATACCGGCCGTCGTCGGAAAAGAACGGCTGACGTCCGGCCGCCGAAAGATCAATGATCGCCAGGCGCCGGTGTCCCAGGGCACAGGTTCGGTCTGCGTATACGCCTTCGTCATCCGGTCCGCGGTGTCTCAAAATGAAGCTCATTTGCCGGACCTGCGATGTCTCAAGATCGGTTATGTTCTGTTTATAATAACAGCCAGCTATTCCACACACGCCGCATCTATCCTCTTGTATCGCCCCCGGTCGATACTCATCAAACTGTCCGGATAATTCTCGACCAAATCAACCAACCAGTCCGTCACCTCCATTTTATCCCGTAACATGACACGCCGTTTCTGCTGCCAAATGTCAAAAGAGTCGGTCTGCACCCAAGCGTTCAACGTGGTAACCACTTCCGGCCATTGGTCGAGGCGATAGTGACGTATCAAGTCGTATTTTGTATCCTGTTCCGTGGTATAGCCCCGACCTGTATTGGAAATAAATATCGCCGGTATGCCCAGGCAGGCAGCCTCGGAGGCCATGGTCGCCGATTCACCGATAACGAATTTGCAGGTACGCATAAAATCATGGATACGGGCCGGATGAAACGAACAGGCCAACGCTTCTATTTCATCCGGCAAGGGACCCTCGGAAGAAATATAGATTTTGCCATGGCTTTCCAGCAGGCGCACCAGTTCTATCTTTTGGGCGTCGGACAGTCCGACTTCACCGATGTCGTGACCGGCCCCCCACCCTACAAAGCGCAACAGTATATTCTCTCCGGGCTGTATGGCCGTTTTTTGGTAGGTCGGGGAAAGATACGCCAATTCGTGATATCCCGGATAATGAATTTGGTTTTTCCAAGATCCGCCCACTTTATGGTCAAAACAGCTGGGCGACAATACGTGCCGGCTCAAACTAAAAGAAATTTTATTGGCAATCGTGTCGTTTTCGGTATCTGAAAATGCCAGGGTCGGGATACCGATCAATCTCCCCACCGGTGCATTAAAAATGCCGCCTATTTGGAGCATAATGTCTACATCTTCTTTTCGTAAAAGAGTGAAAAGTTTTAGCTGCTGGACACACATCTCTCTCAGGAGCCCCCAAAATCCATTGCCTTTAAGGGTTAGCAGGACATGCTCTATCTTATATTCCTTCAGCAGTTGCAGGGTGAATTCCTTTTTGCGGGCCCCCACGATGACCCTGTGACCGCGCCGCGTCAGCTCGGCAATGGCGTTCTTGAAAAAGTGAACATGGGCGGGATGACTGATATTGACAAAGACTTTCATTGATCTGTATTCGATATATATTGTTTTGTGGAGTTCGGTAAACCTTTCAAGGCATGCGCAGCGCGAAGGATTACACACCGGTGTTGAGCCGCGGCGTTCTTCAGTCGCTATCTCCCGGACATGCTCTGCCCGCCTCCTCGTATTCCCGCTCAGCGCTTTCAGCTCTCATTTGACATATTTGCTCCGAAATGAGGCTCATCATGAATATCAGTATCGAGGTAACCAGTAATATTGCACTCATGTTGGTAAATCGCCCCTCATGGAAAAATGTATACGCATAACGCATCAGCCCCAGTACAAACATTAAAAAACTAACCGGCAGAAAGACCCGCATGGGTGAGTATAGGGTGCAGATCCTGATAATAATCATGAAAAAGCGGACACCGTCCCGGAATAGCCTGATCCGACTGGTCCCCTCCTGTCTTTTGCGTACCTTAATGGAGACATATCTGACACTCCGCCCGGTTCGCAGCATACCCAGTGTGAGCGTGGTGGGATAAGAGTAGGTATTAGGCATTAAATATATGAATCTTCTGGCAATATCCGCCTTTACAACTCGGTAACCACTGGTGAGGTCTTTGACCTGAAATTTGGCCACATAAGAAGCTACGCGATTATAGATCAAGTTGCCGATACCACGCAGGAATGATGATTGCTCTCCGATCTTCCGGGCACCAACGACCATATCGTAATCGGGTATATACGATAGCATTTCATCCAATTCACGCGGATCATGTTGGCCGTCACCGTCCATAAAAACCAGGACGTCTCCCCGGGCCATTCGGATGCCTGTTTTAATTGAAGCGCCGTTGCCAATGTTGTAGGGATGATTATGCACACGCGCACCGGCACCTGCCGCCATATCGGCAGTCCTGTCGACAGAACCGTCATTGATGACCAGCACCTCGGCTTGAGGATGGAGTGTTAGAGTCTCTTCAACAAGGCCGCCAATGGTCTTTTCTTCGTTATAGGCTGGAATTATTATTGATAAGGTTGTCATATCGTTTATGCACCTTTAGATGCAGTCAGGCTCGCCTCGCTAGGATATATGATCTATCAATAGCACTTCGTCAGCTGCCTTTCAAGTCGCGACCAATACCAGTCAACCAGAAACCTCTGGGAAGCCTTGTCATTGCAAGGCATATAACACGTATCCCGATACAGCCTGCAACAAAAGAAGCCGCTTACCGAAGAACTCCTGTAATACGGTAATTTCAGCCGGACTGAAATTGTCTCCCACCCATTTTTCAAAAAGGTCGTGCCGGATCATTAAATGGGTAATGCCGCGCTGTTCCAGTTGTTTGCCTACCGCCTCGGCAGAACGATCCCCGTTTATCAATTCCTTCAGTAGATGATCGTCGAAGACTATCTCCCGCTGGCTGTAATATCGCCGGTTGCCCAAAAATAGTCCCAGAATCCTCGCATTAGCCGGAAGATTACGACCAGCGTAGACATGCAATCTGTACTCAGGTCGAAACCGACTGATGTAATCTGCCCGGCTCACCTGCCCACTAATATATTCCAGCGGAGTGATTCGCCGGAACTGCCCAGCCATATAATTGTAATTTACGGCCAACAGCGCCGCCAGCATCAGGACACATCCGCTTTGAGCCGCAATCAATCCGGCGCCTTGAAGCCTGCTTCGCACAAATCGTAACAAGTCAAAAAACCCATTAGCGGATAAAATGATGAGGGGGGGGATGATCGGCCCAATATAGCGAATACGCATATCATGATGTAAGAAGACGAATAGGAGGTACAAAATTGCATATCCAAACAGGTAGAACGATGCCGATCGTTCCCGAAACGCTGAAGGGCCGGACAGGATCAGCCAGCACAGGGGCAACAGGCATAAGTAGGGATTCATCACCCCGTCAAAATACTTCGGGTTATCATCGCGCCCCTGGAAGAAAACCCTTAATGGTACAAAGGCGATCTCCAAAGTGCTTTCACCATAACCGTGGCGACGAATGGAGAAGTGGTCCAACGGCAACGTCGGGGCAGCAGCCTGGGCCTTATCGACGACCACCGCCGAGGGCGTCGGTTTAGTACGAAACACGCTGTCGAAAAGCGGGTAAACCGGATTGCCGGTCCAGGCATAATTTTTAATCAACCAGGGGGAAAAAACAAGCAGCGCCACGACTACAAATACAAGACCGCGCGACAGTGCCGGTCCGTGATAGCTGCTCGTTCGGCGGTGGTCCCAGGCATACATGTAAATAATAAGCAGCGTCAGTAGAAAGAAGGTGATCAGTCCGTTGTATTTGGTACCCAGAGCCAGTCCGCAGAAAGAAGCCGCCAGGATAAGATGGCGACGGCGATAGCCGGATTCTTTCCACTGCAGGCAGGCAAATAGAGCCGCTGTTGAAAAGAAGATCAGCCCCAAATCGACGTAAACTGTAATCGACAATTTGACAATGATCGGAAGGGAGAGAAACATCAGCACGCCCAGAATTCCGGCGGCGGGGCTTGTCGCGCTGCGCAGATAGAAGAATATCAAGCCGGCGGTCAACAGGGCAAAACTGAAATGGATATACTTGGGAAGAATATCGTTCCCAAAAGCCAGGGGAATCAGGTAGAGCAGATCAAGATTCATGGGATAATAGGAAAACGTGTATTCTGGTATTTCGTAAATCCCCCCCTTATCCAAGTATAGTTGCGGGACGGCCAGGTGATGGGTCAACGCATCCCTACTGACCGGCGGGGTGTACGCCAGCGCCAGGATAGCCAGAATGGTGCCCCCCAGCAGCAATCCGGCTGAGACTAGCCAGATCTTTTCGACGGTATTGCGTCGTTGCAATCGGATGTTCCTGTCAGGCATGTTCTCCTATCCATGCAAAAACACGTTTCTCGTGCGCTACGGCCCATGATGTTGATGCCGCTGTGTATTTCAAGATATTTCACTACCTACCATACCAACGTTAGGGTTGCCAATATCCGATTGCCGGATATTATATTTACAGGTACAAACGTGCTATGCTAAATTATATTTTTTCACAAACGCATTTCAATACACGCTAACCCGGGTTTTCCGTTCGGGGCTTGGTTGGAAAGATTTCCTCGATTCAGGAAAACGCAGGTGAGTATTAAAAAATCCGGCATGCGATCTTCCAATCAACCGAGAATCGAAGTCCTGTCCATCTCGAGAAATTTCCGCTTTTTCCTCGCCGTATTCATCCCGGCGATTTTACTGCGCGTCATATTTCTGATTACCCTGGATGAAGATATTCTCTTCTTCAAATATCCCTATTTTGCTGAAAAACTTGTGGCCGGTGAATCCATCGGAGAACGCCTGACGGACTTGAGCCCCGTCTATCTGTATCTGTTAACGCTGTTTCGCTGGTTGACACCGCTGGATTGGAATGCGCTCAAGTTCATCCAGGCCGTCGTGGGCGCTGTCAATTGCTGGCTGGCGGCCGAGTTGGGCCGGCGCGTGTTTGCTTCCCGGATTGTCGGTCTGCTGGCCGGCTGGTGCCTGGTCATCTACGGGAACCTCATCGTCCTGGAAACGACGCTCGAGCCGACGGTTTTTGTTATTTTTTTCAACCTCCTCGCGGTCACTTTTCTCTATCGGTTTGCCGACAGTCTTCCAGCCTCAGCACCGGCGCCGAAGCATGATCGCTGGCTGCTGCTGAGCGGGATTTTCACCGGGGTGTCCATTCTGACAAAGCCCAGCTTTCTGTTGTTTATTCCCTTAGCCGGTTTGTGGATCTGCCTGCTGGCAGGCGGCGCCAGCCCCTGGCGACGGACCGTGAGGCGCCTGCTCCTATTTGGAGCCGTGTCCATGGGTATCGTTCTGATCATCACCCTCCGCAACTACATCCTGTTGGGTGACCGGATCCTCGTGACAGCCGACGCCGGGAAGGTTTTCTATCACGGCAATGCCCGGCAGGCGACAGCGGTCATTTGGGCCGGCCTGCCGGGGCAGGGATTTATTCAGGAGGTCACGGATGAACCGGATTACGCCCATGTCATCTTTCGCAATGTAGCCTCCGAACACGCCGGCCGGCAATTAAAACCTTCGGAATCCTCCCGGTATTGGACCCACATAACGCTGAAAGACATTACCAGCGACCCCGGTCGGTATCTCTCACGCCAGCTCGAGAAGCTCCTGTTCTTCTTTTCCGACTACGAATTACACTACATTGCATCGGCGTACACGGAGTATAAAGCCAGCCGGGCGTGGCCATTTTTGCCTTTTGCGCCCTTGGTGGGGCTGGGGCTGATGGGCATGCTGCTGGCCGGCAACCGTTTTAAACGGTTGCTACCAATTTACGGAATGGTGGGGCTCTACCTGGTTTCCGGGTTGATTTATGTGGTCCAGTCCCGCTACCGGATACCGATGGTGCCTTACCTGTGCTTGTTTGCGGCATTTGCGATATATCGGTCGCAGTCCTATTTAAGCCGCCGACGCCTATCTGCGCTCTTGGCGATCATTGTGGGCTGTACGCTTCTCGTTATCGGCAGCCGTATCATGTTACAGGAACAGATCAACGCAACCGACAGGTGGTTCCAGGCCACTAAATTGCACTATGAAATCGGGGCAAAACTGAATTTCCACGCCGGCCGGTATCCTGAGGCTATCGAATCTGCTACCAAGACCCTGGAAATTGCACCTGCCTTTGCCCCGGCCTACAACCTGCGGGGTAAAAGTCGGGCATTGCTGGGCGATAGCCGGACCGCAAAGGAAGATTTCAAAAAGGTGATCCATCTCAGCCCGAACCGTCCCGAGGGCTATCGGAACCTTGGTTTTGCCTACCTGACCAGCCAAGATAATCAGGCGGCGCTCAAGTATCTGAAAAAGGCCCGGGCCTTGGACCCGGAAGATCAAAAGGTCCGCAAGGCAATTGATAATCTGACACAGCCCGACAGGAAAGTCGGTGACGACCAACCGTAAAAAACCCTGGCCGGCGGGATGACCTGACTGGCGCCCCCCTATAACCGGTCCCGGTTCCCCTGCCGACCGGCCCGGTGCCCGACGATCATCAGCACGGTTGAACACGACAGGGGCAGCAGTTTGGCCTCCAGCCAGACGGGCACCATGTACAGCAGATTGGCCATCCGGAAAAGACAGGTTCCCCAGTGTGCGAATACTGCGGATCCGCCCCTTCTGTTTCCGCCGTTTTCTGTGTGGAACTGTGTGTAGACCACTACCGCCAGAAGCATGGTGAGTTTTTCCAGCGGCCCCAGTATCTTTTGAACAAGTCCCACCTGAAACCCTCCGGCACGCAGAAGCTGCCGCATGTCAGCGACATCATAGCGCCGGTAATGCCCCACATAGAGGTCATCTTTAGAAAAATAGGCCCTCCGGTGAGGAAAAGTCACGATCAATTTCCCGGTGGGCCCGGTCACCCGGGCAATCTCAAGCAGCGCCGCCTTGTCATCGGGGATATGCTCCAGGACCTCCGATGAAATGGTATACGTAAAGATACCGGCTTTAAAGGGCAAGTGCATGCAGTCCGCGACAACGTAGTCACCGGCAACCTGGGCTTGCTTGAGGCGCTGCATGGCGAGGAAAGACAGGTCCGAGAAGACGGTCCGGTCAGGTTGGCTGCTCACCGGCGACATACCGCTGCCGACTTCGAGTATCGGCCCCGGTTTCTGCGTCCTGAGATACCGTGCTACGCTGATCGACCGCAGACGGTAATTGTAGAGGCTGTTCTTCAGCAATACGTACTGGCGTTCATTATAAAAATCATCGAACCGGTTGCTGTTCTGGTGCGTGGGCATGCTATCGTTTCCGATTCACCGGCAGGAAGGGTTTGGCGTGATAAACCCCCAAGCGGGCAGCCATGAATTGCAGCCCCGTCAGCAGGCAACCGATCCCATAGGTGACACTGCGCCGGAAATTAATGGAGGAGGCTTCCGCAAAGTAGCGGGTCGGGCAGCTGATTTCGGCAATGATGTAACCGTGCCAGATGATCTGGGCCAGCATCTGGTTGTCGAATACAAAATCATCGGAACTGCTTTCTATATCAAGATTCTCCAGCAATTCCCGGGAAAAAGCCCGGTACCCGGTATGATACTCCGACAACTTGGCGCGCAACAGGATATTCTCGGTAAAGGTCAGAACACGGTTGGCGGCATACTTCCACGCGGGCATTCCCCCCCGGATGGCGTAGCCCCCCAGAATGCGGGACCCCAGCACACAGTGGTAAAGCCCATTGCCGATCATGGACGCCATGGCTGGAATCAATTTGGGGGTATACTGATAATCCGGGTGCACCATGATGACGATGTCCGCCCCATGCTGGAGCGCCAGCGCATAGCACGTTTTCTGGTTGCCGCCGTAGCCCCTGTTTTTCTCATGGACCTTGACGATGGTGTCCGGCAAGTCTTTCGCAATACGGACCGTTTCATCACTGCTGCCGTCGTCAACGAGGATTACCAGGTCGACAATACCCTGGGCCAGGACTTCTTCGTGGGTCTTTTTAAGCGTCTTGGCGGCATTGTAGGCCGGCATAACCACCACCACCTTTTTATGACGATACATAGCGTTCCTCTTTAATCTGAATCGTTGCAAACCTGACAGGATCGATGTTCTTGTCCCGAACTCATGGCAACCGCTGAACGTGCCCCGCCGCCAATTGCCGTTCTCCTCCAGCAAGCTCAATACTGGACCAGACGGGGAACACACCCGCCGCCGAAGGGGGGTCAGGGTCGCTTCATCTGAATCCGTTGCCGGCCGGAGAGCGCCTTCGGGTTTTCCGGTTGTATGCGTAATACCAAGTCATAATAACCGGCCGCCTCGGCAAGCCGCCCCTGTTTTTCGCAAATAAAACCGAGATTGTAAAGGGCCATAGTGTTATCGGGTGCCGCAGTAAGGATCTGTTTGAATATCTCCCATGCACCAGTGGCATCCCCGGAAGCATACATCACGACACCTAAATTGTTCAAAATGCCGCTATCTCCCGGATTCAGGTCCAGTGCCTCTCTCAAGCGTTGGACGGCCATCTCAGTATCACCACCCTGATAAAGAGCCAACCCCAGATTGACCAGAATATCCGGATCTTTCGGGTTGCTGCGCAGCGCCAACCGGTAATGGACAAGCGCCTCCACCAACTCGCCGCGCTGCATGTAAAGATTACCAAGGTTGTACCGGGCCACCGTATAATCCGGTTGGACGCGCAAGGCGGCCCGATATTGATCTATTGCGGCTTCCAAGCGTCCCAGGCGTTCATAAGCGACCCCGAGATTGTTGATCGCTTTTGCATAGGAGGGATTCCATTTCAAGGCCTGGTGAAACTGTACCGCCGCGGCTTCCGCCTGACCGGCATCTAGCAGGGCCATGCCTAAATTCGAATGTGCAAAATAGTTTTTTTCCGTAACCGCAAGCGTTTGGTTCAAAAGGAGAATGCTGTTGCGCCACGTGGGCAGATGCACATGGGTTTGATAGAACAGGATCCCCAGCCAGCCAACGGCAACTGCCAGGCCGAATATGCGCCAGGGTCGGCGCCATCGCCTCAGCAGTTCCGCCCCACCCCAAGTAATCATGATAAATACCCCGATAAGGGGCACATAGGTATAGCGATCGGCATGCGCCTGCGCCCCCACCTGGACAAACCCGATAACCGGCACCAGGGTACCCAGGTACCACAACCAACCGGTAAAGGCGTACCGGTAACGCTTTGCGTAGATAAGCACTACACTCGTAATCGACAGTACCAACAAAAGGGAAAGCAGAAATCGTTCCCATTGGATCGTGTTGGTGAGTGGATAAAGGGCGGCCAGGGACATTGGCCAGATTGTGTCAAACAGATAGGTGGCATAGGCGTTTACGGCATTGGTAGCCCGGACCGACAGGGGAACCACATCCAGAGCCTTGATGCTCCCCCCCCCGGCCTGGGCCATCCAGGTAACGACACAGGCCGCCGTCGTAATGAGTAGCAGGGGAATCTTTTCAAGTAGCGCGCTTTGCAGGGATAGAGCCGGGTAACGCTTTTTACTGTCCCGCAGTGAAGGGCCCGGAACCCTTTCCAGGGGCCAGTAATCCAGCAGCAGGAGCACGAATGGGAGGGTCACCAGCATCGGCTTGGCGGCCAAGCCGGCAATAAAAATAAACACGACAACCAAATATCGCCCCAGGGCCGGCTGTCGGGCATAGGTGGCATAGGCCTGGCAAGCCAGAATCCAAAAGAAGGTGCTGAGAATTCCCTTGCGTTCGGCGACCCAGGCAACCGATTCCACATGCAGTGGGTGGGTGGCGAACAGCAAGGCAGTAAAGATGCTGGGCCAACGGGCACCGGTGGTCCGGATCAAAAAAAACAGCAGCAGCACGGTATTGAGGAGGTGCAATACCAGGCTCATCAAATGGTGCCCCCCGGCATTCAATCCAAACAGCTCGACATCGAGCATATGGGAAAGCCAGGTCAGTGGGTGCCAGTTGGCCGCCTCCATACTGCTGAACGCCCAGACAACGCCTTGCCAGCTCAAGCCGTCCTGGACCACGCGGTTTTCGGTTATATACAGGTTGTCGTCCGAGTTTATAAAGTCGAAGCCTGTAACCGGCCAAAACAGGGCAGCGGTCACCAGGACCAATAGCAGGGCAGCTACTAGATCCAACTGTCTCATCGGCCGATATTGTCTGTCTGTCTTCGAATTCGGCATAACGTGCTTTGCTGGCGCATCTCGCCAGTCAATTGTGACGATTCTTTTTCAGGGGAATGCTCGGCATTACGGGCCAGCGGCAAGCTCGGCGAAAGCAACCGTTCTGCGATTACCCGCCTGCAAGGCACCAGCGTATCGAACGCCTTGCCTGGAAACCATGGATGTAATCAATTTGTGTGTATGTTGATGATCCGGGTGCATCATGATGAGGATGTCATCACCATGCTCCAGGGCCAGCGTATTGCCTGTTATCCGGTTGCAGCCGTAGCCTCTGTCTTTTAGCATAGATCTTAACGATGGTGACCGGCAGTGATTTCGCAATTTGGACCGTTTTAGCGCTGCTGCCATGGTCCGAGTCAATCACCAGCTCCGCAATCTCCTGGTCCAGGACTTCTTGATGGTCATTTAAAGTGTTATGGCGGCATTATAAGCTAGCCTAACGACAACTACATTCTAATCGAGGTACATTACTGTCTTTCAGTATTTGGAATCAATATTTTTCTACTCACCAGCTCCGCAACGTTACGGTTGCTGATCATTACCCGGTATTTTATGAAAATTGACTTAATAGTAAAAATAATTTCTGGGGGATAATCATCACCGGGGAGCACACCTACGAGGACGTTTTGGTTTTTTTGGAGTGTTTCTGAAATTTCATTCTCGATGTGCTCAATTAAACGCCGATTTTGCATCGCCTTTTGGTTTCCGGGATCATAAGCTAACGCTCGCTCCAAATGCCTTTTTGCTTCTTTCAGGTTTCCCCGGGTGACCAGGCTGGTTGCCAGATTGTTGTGCAGCCGGGGAGCTTCCGGGCTTTTTTCCAGAGCCTCCCGGTAAGTCATTATGGCAGCCTCCACACGCCCAGTTTGTCTGAATATTGACGCTAGGCTGATGTACGCGTCTATAAAATTATTATTCAACTTGCAGGCATTCAGAAGATATGATATCGCCCCCTCGGTCTGCCCCAGTCGTTCCAGACAGAGACCGAGCATGTAATGGGATTGCGAATCGCCGGGTGCATATTCCACTGCCGCGGTAAAATGCCGCTTTGCCTCACTGATTCTATCTTGACGATAAAGTGTTAACCCCAGATTGTAATGGATAACGCTGTTTTTTTCTGTAATAGCCAGTGCCTGTCTGTATAAAGTTTCACTATTCTTCCAATAATCTATCTGCCGGCTGGTAATCAGAGCCATAATCAACAGGGCTAACACACCGACGGCGACTGTAATAATCCGGACCGCTTTTGATCGTTCCGCCAGGGTTGCCAGACCCCAGACCAGGATAAGGTATATACCTATCGACGGTAGATACATATACCGGTCGGCCCGGGACTGAGCGCCCACCTGTATGATCCCGATGACCGGTACCAGCATCCCCAGATACCACAGCCATCCGCTTAAAGCCCAACCGAATTTTTTACGCAGTGAAAAAGCCAGAGCGGATAACAACCCAATACCTGTCAGGGCCAGCAGAGCGATCTCTTTTCGAATGGGCGGCGCCAAAGGATAATACACGCACAGGTCAAACGGCCAGAAAGTGTCTCGCAGATAAAGTATATACGATAAAAGTGCATTGAAAAATCTTTCATTTACCGGCAGCTCACTGACGGTGGTCATGGCTCCGGAATGGGCCTGAATATTCATAACCAGCACACTCATGCCGATCGTCGCCAGTAACATGGGAACCTTTTCCATAAGCACACTTTTGACCGGGGGCTGCTGCACCGCCAGAGCCGGGTTTGCCGGGCGGCCTCCGGCGATTCTTCCAAGTGGCCAGAAATCCAAGACCAGAAGCAAAAATGGCAGGGTAACGATCATCGGTTTCGCCATGAAGCCCAGGATGAAACTGCAAAAAGTGGTAACGTACCATTTAAATCCGCGATCGGAGACATACTTCCAATAGGCCAGCAAAGAGCAAAAGAAGAAAAAACCACATAGAAGATCTTTGCGTTCCGCTACCCAGACTACCGACTCGACGTGTAGTGGATGCAGTGCGAATAACAGGGCCACCAGACCCGCTCGCCATAACCGTCCGGTTGCCGCATCGAGAAATAGGAACAAAAGCAAGGTATTCACAATATGAAGAATCAGGCTGGTGTGATGGTGTGCGCCGGCATGCAGCCCAAACAAGGCCACATCCGCCATATGCGAGAGCCAGGTAACTGGGTGCCAGTTACTTATTTCCGTGGACGTGAAGGCCCAGCTCACGCTATCGAGGGTAAATCCGGCCTTTAGATGTGGATTGTCGTAGACATATGCCGCCGTGTCCATGCTGATGAAGTCAAACCGGACGACTTTAAAAAACACCACATATGTTGCCGTTGCCAGACACGTTCCTATAATCACCTTCAGAAGCATGTCCCGATTAGCGGCCGCCCAGTCTTTGCAACGGTTGGTACCCGCGTTGTATTTAGCGTTTGCAAACATCAGTCTTGCTGTTTTTCTTTACGCCTTAAATATAGTGTGCCTGCAGACACGCGTTAATCTGCGGTGGATATAATTTCTCCCAATATTCGGTCACATCCTGAATAGGTATCGTAGTTGACAAAGTCGTAACCGGTAACTTTCCAAAAAAGGGAACCGGTTAAAGGCGTCAACAAAATGCCCACCGCAACGCCGGCCATATGAAACGTTCTCATTGACGGGTAATGCGTTGTAAGATAGGTTTAGCTGACCGGGGCAGGCCCACTTGTGGGTTCGGGCCCGACCCTTTAGCCAGTATTTGCTTGCTCTACCCATACTATAATACCCATTAGGGCGTCCACCGCTAAGATGGTCGAGTCAGATGACATCCCGATTCCTGAATAGAGCTTTTCCCGCCCTGGTCATCGTGGCCGTTCTTATCCTTTTCTTCCATCCGGTTGTCTTTGCGGACAAGACTTTCTTCTTTCGCGATTTTCACCGTATATTCTATCCCGCCAAGGCTTTCATGACAGGGGTATTCCAAGACGGCGGCATACCTTACTGGTGCCCCCAGATGTTTTGCGGCGCACCCTTCGCCAGTTTTATATCCAACGCTGTTTTCTATCCTTTCGCGATAGTATTTTACATGATGGATATGCCGTATTCGCTGAACCTTGTCATTCTTGTGCACATCCTAATCGGCTTCTGGTTTTGCTACCTGCTTCTCACCGCACTCGGTGCGAGCCGCAAAGCAGCGACATTCGCCGGTATCTCATTTTGTTTCGGAGGCTACACGATATCCGCCGTTAATCTGCTATCCCACCTGCAGACGGTGATCTGGATGCCTGCCATCCTCTGGTCGTTTCACGCGGCCGCAACCCGAAAAAAGCGCTCCTATTTCTTTCTCACGGTCTTTTTCTTTGCCATGGCCCTACTTGGCGGCGCCCCCCAACTGCTGCTGTTAACGGCCGGCATACTGGTCCCCGGGGCGCTGTTCTGGTTACCCCCCGGCGCTTCCGGCTGGCAGCCGCGCTTGGCCAACATCTGTACGCTGCCGCTCCTATTGGCTCTGGCCGGCGTGGCGGTCATGGTTCAACTGGGCCCCATGTACATTGACTACCTGAACTCCATCCGTATGGGCGGCATCAGCTACGCCGAAGCGTCCAGGCACTCCCTGGAGCCCGCCATGCTCCCCCACCTGCTGGTCCCCTTGCGTTTTCCGGCTGACTTTGTCGACAGACCGGATGTTTTTAAAGACTTTTTTCCCGGCGGCAGCAACATTCCCTGGCTGCTGACCGTTTATCCGGGATGCCTGGTGCTGCCGCTGGCACTCTGGGGCACCTGCCGTCATTTTACTTTACAGCGGGGGTTCTGGTTCGGCCTGTTTCTGACAGGGGTGGTTCTGGCGCTCGGACACAACACTCCCCTGTACAAACTCTTATACACGGTCTTGCCGTCATTTCGCTTCCCGGAAAAATTTATGGCCATGGCGAGTTTAAGCCTGCTGGTTCCGGCGGCGTTCGGTTTCGACCACCTGCTGGCCCTTATCCGTAAATGGGGACTGCCCGCCGGTTCCGTGTTCGTCCTCATATTGACGGTCCTGGTGGCCGACCTATATGTTGCCCATCGCCATTTGAATCCGGTCTGTGATCCCGCCTTTTACCGTCACCACCATCCAGACCTGGATGCCGTGCTTGCCGATAAAGGCCGGCACAGGGTCTTTATCGATCCCGACATTCCCCGCCCGTCAGGGGACTTCAATACGATCCAGAATGCCCATATCCAGTGGCAGCATTACCTGTTCCCAAATGCGGGCCTGCTGAACAACATGTCCCATGTCGGCGGTGCCAGCGGGCTGGAATTGAATTACCAGTACGCCCTGACGGAAGTACTTCTGAAACCCTGGCCGGAGAAAGTCAACCTCCTGCGCCTGGCCAATGTCAAGTATATCGTCACAACCCGGCGTCTCACCGATATTCAGGGGTTGGCGGCCCATCTCGAGCCCGTCAACGGCAGCGTCTACCGCCTGAAAAACACGCTGCCGCGCGCCTGGGTAGTGGGCCGTCTGCAGGCGGCCCCCACCGACCTGATGGCCGGCTTGTCCCAACTACAGTTTGATATGCGGACAACGGCCCTTGCGCGGGTAGCCTTGGGCAAGGAGGATACCTCCGGGTATTTTGCACCGGTCAGTAAAATAGACTACCCGTCGAGCAACACGATAGTGATCGAGGCTGTCCTTGAAAAGCCGGGGATCCTGGTCCTTTCGGAGTCGGCGTACCCAGGCTGGCAAGTGACGGTTGATGGGCAGGCCCGTGACCTTCTCAACCTGAACCTTCTGTTTCAGGGGGTCGAACTTGCCAGCGGCCGCCACCGCATCGAGTTTACCTACCGCCCGCTCCATTTCAACCTCTTCCTGGCCGTATCACTCACAGCGATATTTATCTGTTCTTTTCTTTGGATGGTATGTGCCTGGATGGAGCGCCGGGAGTAGTCTGAATAAGCGCCCGATACGTTTGCCCGCGTCCTTATTGGGTCCCCTGTGCGGCGAGCCGTTCCGCAACGCCTTCAAGGTTAAGGCGGGCTTTTTCATCCCGCGGATCGATGCGCAAGGCCGCCGCATAATGTTTGCGGGCTTCCTGAAGGTGACCGATGTGAAGCAGAATACCGCCTGCATTGTTGTGCGCCCTCCCATGTTCAGGTCGGATCCGGATCGCCTCCAGGTAGTGTCCCAGAGCATCCTCCAGACGTCCCTGGGCAGACAGGGCAACGCCGAGGTTGTAATGCGCATCGGCGTACGTCGGACTGATACGGACAGCTTCTTGAAAACGCGCCACGGCAGCCTGGGTTTGCCCGACCCGTCCCAGGGACACCCCCAGATTGTTGTGGGCAGCGGCATAGTCCGGTTTTAATAGCAGGGCTTTGCGAAACTGGGCAATGGCGGCCTCGGTTTGCCCCTGCCGGCCCAAGGCGTTTCCGAGACTGTTGTGCAAGAACCAATTGTCACGGGTGTTTTTCAATGATTGGGTATAGAGCGTCACACTGTCAGCCCAGTATTGCACCTGCCGGTGGGAAGCGGTCATCATCCCAATGGCCAGTATTAGAACCAGGGGTAAGAGCAGCCAGTGTCGGCGCTGCCAGCCGGACAGAACCTGCGTCACGCCCCAGGCCAGCATGATGTACAGGCCGATGAAAGAGCCATAGGAGAACCGGTCCGCCATTGCATGCGAACCGGCGTTGACCAGACCGATGACGGGCACCAGTAAGCCCAGGAACCAGAACCAGCCCACAAACAGAAAAGGGCTTTGACGCATCCTCCAGACAACGCCTGCGGAAATCGCTGCCAGCAGGCCCAGGGCTGTCAGCATCTGCGGCCAGTCCGCAAGCGGGTGATAGGGATACAGTACAGCGAGATTGGCCGGCCAGAACAGCTTTCCTATGTATTTCAGGTACGCTGTGGCGGCTGTGGTCAGGCGCACATCGAGCGGAATATCTATGGGGTGCATCCAGGCGACTGTCTGCTGAAAGGACCAATAGGTCAGGGCCGTGCCAACCACGGTCAGGAAAAAAAACGGCAATTTTTCCACCACAAGATAGCGTACTGCGGTGCCTTTCAATCGAATACCACTCTGGCGTAACGACTCGGCGCTGTAACGCTGCAGGGGCCAGTAATCAAGCAAAAGCATTAGAAAGGGCAGCGTGACATACATCGGTTTGGCCATGAGCGTAAAAATATACAACATCAGGGCAACCAGATATCGACCAGCCGTCGGATGCCGGGCAAAGCGGCCGTATTGCCACAACGTCAGTAAAAACCCCAAGGTGCTGAGTACATCCTTACGTTCGGTGATCCACGCCACCGATTCCACGTGCATCGGGTGGAGCGCGAAGCAGCCCGCCACGAAGGCGCTGGTCCAGAAGGTCCCGGTCAACGAACACAAAAGAGCGCACAGGATAAGCACATTCAGCAGGTGCAGGCCGACGTTGGTCAGATGCATCGCCCCCGGATCTACCCCGTGCAGCGTGATGTCCAGCAGGTAGGAAAGCCATGTCAAAGGGATCCACATGCCGGCCGTGTTGTTGCTGAAGGCCCAGGTGACACTGTCACGGGACAGGCCCCCCTGTACATGCCGGTTTTCATAGATGTAGATATTGTCATCCAGATTGATGAAATCGAAAGCAGCGACCCCGTGATAAACGGTCAGGGTGGCCGCCGTCAGCAGCAGAGCGACCAGAATTCCGCGGTATGTTTGAAGAACAGGCATAGCGTTTGTCGGCGGTTCAGTTTGCGGACCGCGCACGTGAATGGGTTATTGCGGTTTTTCGGCAACGCAGATAAGAGAGAGCCCCGGCAGCGGCAAGAATCTTTCGATCAAACGCATGCAAGGCACCAGCGTATCGAACACCTTTAGTTGAATCCTTCCCATCCTTTTGCGCTTCAGCAAACAGGCATTGAGCCACCAGGCGGGAATGGAAAAAAAATTTAAGGTTTTAAAACGAAGGCTGCCGTATCCGGCCTGTTCGAGACGGGTGACAACGACTTTCCGGGAATAGCGGCGATAGTGCCCGGCAGCTTTGTCATAGGTTCCAAACAGCCACTGGTACTGGGGGACCAAGATGATTAAACGCCCGCCGGGTTTCAACAGTTTGTGCATGTGCGCAAGGGCCGTGCGATCATCTTCGATGTGCTCAAGGACATTGAGACAGACCACCGTATCGCAGAGCCCCTCCCCAAGCGCTTCAACCTGGGAAGCATCGCTGATGTCTAGCTCGACGACCTCAACCAACTCATTGCCGGCGTAGGCCTGATTGAGGATTTCCAGATAGGTGGCATTCATTTCCGACGCATAGAGTTTTTCACGCTGGGGAAGCTGGCGGCTGATGTTTCCGATACCGGCCCCCACTTCCAGGATGCGATCTCCGAGATCCGGTTCTATCAGGCGAACCATCCATTGGTTGAATCGCCTGGCGTGACTCAGGCTATGCAGCATCTCCTGACCGAACTGTTCGTTGAAGCAATCGTCGATCATAAAGTATTTGAGGATGGTCCAGAGGGCTGCAAATCCGTCTTTCCAGTTGATTTTCTTGCCCTCGTTGTAGCTCCGGCCACGATAACTGATCGGCACTTCATAAAGGCGGCAGCTGCGTTTGGCGACCTTGGCCGTAATTTCGGGCTCTATCCCGAACCGGTTGGAGCGAATGGGGATCGTCCTGAGGATATCAGCCCTAAAAACCTTGTAGCAGGTTTCCATATCGGTAAGATCCAGACCGGTCGTCATATTTGACAGATGGGTAAGGAACTTGTTGCCCAACGCGTGGTGGTAATTGAATACGCGTCTCATTTTGCGGCTGGCAAACCGCGACCCATAGACCACATCCGCATCGCCGTTGAGAATCGGCTCGAGCAATAGAGGGTATTCGTTCGGATCGTATTCAAGATCGGCATCCTGGAAAATTATGAAATCACCCGTGGTTTCCGCTATACCGCGCCGCACGGCGGCCCCTTTCCCCTGGTTGCGCTCCTGGTAGAAGGCCCGGATGACCGCCGGGTGCTTTGTCACCAATTCTTTTATCAGATCACGCGTACCGTCGGTCGAGCAATCATCGACCATCACGATTTCACGATCCAATGGTTCCGGCAAAGGGGCTGCAAGTACCCGGGCGACCAGGCGATTCAAATAGGCCCGTTCATTGAAGACGGGAATAATGATGGATACGCGGAGAGAACCGGGGTCTCGCTGTTCAAGTGTCATACCGTTACAGTCCTCGTCAATTGATTTATAGTATGTTCATCCAACCGACACGGCTATTATCCTTGGCCGGTCTTGAACACTGCCCGAAAGCCGTTCCAGTTGATCTTGATGTCTTCCCAGGACCGGATAGTTAGTATCCGTTTCAACAAATAGGATGGCCGAAAATAAAACTCACGATAGGCCTTCCCGTAGGCATCCAGCAACACCTCTCTGCCTATCGTCGGCAAGTCCATCACCACATTGGCCAGGTCATAGTCACGCCAGTCATAGGTTGTAAGGTACCCCTTTGATTTCGCCCAGTCAAACATCCGGGTTCCCGGAAAGGGCGTCGTCATGTTAAAAAGAACGATGTCGGGATTGAGTTGTTTGGCAAAATCAATGGTCTGCCGAATAGTGTCCAGGTTTTCGCCGGGGTTTCCGAACATGAAACAGGCCCGCACCTTAATCCCGGCCTGTCGGCAATTGGCAACCATGCGGCGGGCCCTGTCCAGGTCGATGTCTTTTTGAATGGTTTCCAGAATCATTTCACTGCCGGATTCGATGCCTACGCTGATCTGGTGACATCCGGCCCGACGCATGATCCGCAACGTCTCCAAGTCAACAGTATCCACCCGCGAAAAACAGCACCAGGAAAGATCCGTGCGATTGTCGATGAGCAATCTACACAGAGCCTGCACTTTTTTCCGATAGGTAGTAAATGTGTCGTCGTAGAAGGCGATCTCGCGGATGCCGTAGGTGTCCATCAGCAGCCGGATCTCTTCGTAAATCAACTGTGGATCGCGAAAGCGCACTTTACGGCCCAGAAAATGTCCATAGCAGTAGGTGCAACGCCCCGGGCAGCCCCTAGATACGATCATCCCGATGCCCGGTGAACGCCGGGAACTGCCCAGGGCAGTATGATATCGCTCCATGGGCAGCAGGTGATACGCCGGCATCGGGTTCGCGTTCAGGTCGACAGGCCGCTTGTCGCGGGGAACATGGATGATGTCTTCACCCCGCCGAAAGGAGACCCCGGGCACCTCCTCCGGCTCTGCCCCCTGGACCAGCCGCAGGAAGGCCCGTTCCCCCTCCCCCCTGACCACCAGATCTAACGCGTCATCGGCGAGACATTCCTCCGGCATTACGGTTGGGTGGACGCCGCCCATGACGATGGTCGCCTCGCGATAGTGCCGGCGGCAAATCCGGGCTATCTCCATCCCGTTGTGAATAAGGGCGGTGGAAGCGGTGATCCCGACGATATCGAACCGACCGGGCGGCAGGTTTCCAAGCAGACGCGTGACGGGTATCATGAGTGCCGTGCAATCCAGAATCTTTACGCCGATAGCGTTTTCTTCCAGGATTGCGGCCAGGATTGCCAGGCCGTAAGGCGGCGTGCAGCTATCGATGTGACGCCACACATTGCCCTCTTTTTTAATGAGGGGGGGATTGATCAATAATACGTTCATTTGGGCTCCGACTTTATGCCGATCAGTTTTGGCCTGTCAAGCTCGCCCTGCTGTTTCAGTTTGCTGGCTGTTCGTCGACGGTCCGGGCACCGGCGGCAATTCTTTGTCGGCCCCGCCGAGCGGCGCTGTTTTCGGGTGCGAGTTGGAGCACCGTTTCATAATGCCGGTCGGCTGCTGCTTGCCGCCCCCGACGTTCGCACAGGATTCCAAGGTATAGATGCGCCCGGACTACATGCGGGTGCCGTTGGACAACATTCTCCAGCAGGGCCGCAGCGTTGTCGTACTGTTCCGCCACTATCAGCGCGGCGGCATAGTTGCTTGTTAAACCGGGATCATCCGGCCTGCGCTTCAGGGCTTTGCGAAAGGTGGCCAACCCCCGGGTTATGTCCCCGGTTTCGACCAACGCTTTCGCCAGATTATTCAACACTTCGGGATCAGACGGATCCCCTTCCAGGGCCTTTTCAAAGTGACGTACGGCTTTGTCTTGCTGACCGAGCTGAAGATAGACGTTGCCCAGGTTGTAACGTGCCGCTGAAAATCCGGGGTTCAGGCGCAGGGCTTCCTGGTAGTGTGTTTCAGCTGCCCTGAGGCTGCCCCGACTCTCATAGCCCAACCCGAGTCCGTTGTGCACCAGGTACGTATCTCCGTTCACTACCAGGGCATGCTTAAAAAGAATAACGCTGTCCTGCCAATAATACACCTGGTGCCGGGCGGCAACGGCCAGGGCAATTAAAACGGCCCCGCAAACCGGCGGCAGCAACAGCCGTCCGACACGCCACTTTGAGCACAGATCACTTACTCCCCAGGCGATCATGATAAAGATACCAATCAGGGGGATGTAGGTATACCGATCCGCCATAGCCTGGCTACCCACCTGGATGATACCAATCACCGGTAAGAGGGTTATCAGGTACCACAGCCAGCCAACGGCAAGATAGGGTCTGCGCCGTCTCAGTACAAAGGCAGCCAGGGAGACGGCCAGGATGAGCCCCAATGCCAGGCAGACTTCCCAGTAGGGGATCTGATCCGGGTAGGGATATAAGACTGTCAGAGAAACCGGCCACACCATTTTCGCCAAGTAGCCGATGGTTGCTATGGAAGCATTGGCCAACCGGGTAACAACCGGCAGCGCTTCCAGGCTTTGCACTGCGGCAAATCCTTTCTGGGCCAACAGCGTAGCCAAACCGCCGGCCAGGGCCAGCAGGAGCAGCGGTACCTTCTCGAATATCAAAAAAGCAGGCGATAAACGCTCCCCGGCCGTTCCCGGCCCTGTCGGCTGTCGGCCAAATCTCTCCAGCGGCCAGTAATCCATGAGTAGCAGGATAATCGGGAGGGTAACCACCATGGGTTTGGCGGCCAGCCCCAGGGTGAACAGGGCCACCACCACCAGATACCATCGCCGGTTCTGGCGGCGCCCATACTGCAGGTAAGCCAAGGAGCAGAGGAGCCAAAAGAACGTACTGAGGACATCTTTGCGTTCGGACACCCAGGCGACTGACTCCACATGCAATGGATGCAGGGCGAATAGGGCCGCCACCGCCGCGCTGCGCCAGGGGCGGGATGTAGCCATTTGCAGGAGCAGAAAAAGCAGGAGACTGTTTGCCAGGTGGAAAACGAGGTTGGTCAAATGGAAGGCACCAGGGGAGATCCCGAACATCTCGGCATCCAGCATGTACGAAAGCCAAGTTACGGGGTGCCAGTTGGCCATTGCCGTGGCCTGCAAGGCCCATCGTATGTTCTCCAAGGTCAGCCCGGCGCGAATCCTTTCATTCCGGAACACGTACCCGTTATCATCCAGGTCCACGAAATCAAAACCTGCCACCGGGTAATAGACCATAGTGGTCACAGCCAGCAGTAAAAACACGATCGTAAGCGGGCGGCGTAAGCTGCTGGAATTGAGCCGGCTGCCGGGTGAACCGAACGGAAATGGGGTGCGATCGTTCAAGGTCAATCCTATGGGAAATACGGTGAAGGTGCCGTTTGCGGATAAATGAAATCCCCCGCCCTGAATGCATCCAGTAAAATCTGATTCCTCTCACTGCTGCGTATGTAGATCGCCGCGACGGGATCTGAGTAAACATACAACCATCGCGGATGCTGCTCCGTAATAGCCGCATGAGTACTGGGATTCTGGTGTGTCAGCAGTATGTCCGCCCCATACTTGTCGGCTATATGCAAAAGCAGCCGAGGGGCCCGGCGGCTCTTGAAGTGATCCTGGATAACCGCCTCCGGATAGGTTGTTCTGAAACGCCCGTCAATGGAAACCTGGCAGTCCGGATGCAGCTTCCAGATGGCGTATTCACCCCATTCGAAGGGTAGTTGCAGGTTCCCCTTGAATCTGTTCTTTTGCATGAAGCGTACCGCGGCCACCGGGTACGAGCCGGTATCCACGATAATGCGTCCCTGGGCCTGAATGTATTTGCTGGCTCCGACCAGGGTCTGATGTCCGCCCATCAAGACAAGGGCGCCTGCCAGCACCCCGACCGCAACCCGCGAGAGCTTCACCTGCGGAATCAATTTCGGCAAGGCCGCCACACCGCGGCTTCCCCAATAAACGAGAAAGGGGCATACCATGATGGCAAAAAACGGGATGTGGCGCTGGTGCTTTATGGCCGCATATAACAGAAAAATGAGACCGGCTGTCTCCCACCCTAGCGCCCTTTTGCGCAGTGTCAGCAGCGCAAGGGCAAAGGCAACCACCAGCAGCTTGAAGGCCGGAAAGGAGCCATCCAGCAATATCACCGGTTCCCACTCGCTAATAGCACGTTCTATTTTCAGGGAATGGTAAAGAAACAGGTGCAGCTTGTATCCGTATGGATTAAACAGACTTGCCAGCAGCGTGGTTGCAAAGGCCACGCCGAGTTGCATCACCGGTTTCATCCGGCGCCCACCCAACAGCCGCCTGATAGCTTGCCAGACCAGGACCATTCCCAGCAAAGCAATTCCCATGAGAAAGCCGCCGTGCAGGTTGACCCAGGCAATCATCAGTACGGGCAGCCACCATAACCATGTTCGACCTCCGTCGAAATACTGATACAAGATGAACAGATACAGCGTAAATATGAGAAATGAGGACAATTGGGGACGGATCATGAAACCCGGCGCAATGGCGGCAATCGCGGGTATGAACACCCCTGCCAAAACAACCGGATGCGACCCACGGTAGCGGCAGATGATCCCTATAATAATGACCACCAGCAGCCCGATGCCCAATTTTAAGGCCAGTAATCCGGCATCACCAAATAGCCGATAAATTGCGAAAAAAAGCAGTTCAATCAACCATTCGTGGTTCACCCAGGCCGTACCGGACGTAGTAAACGCGTAAGGATCCAGATGTTCCAAACCCTTCATGCGCCAGATTTCAGCCCCAAACCGAATGTGCCCCCACAGATCAGGATCGGCGGTCATAAGCGAAAAGTGGCGTAGCACAGTTCCAGCAATAAAGATCCAACCGGACACGCTTAACCAGGTGGGATGCTGCGTGCCGTTTTTCAGGAATTCTGTCCGCGTTGCTTCCATATGATCTCAGCCTGGATGAAGGCAGGGGGATACGCTAGTTGTCTAGTATGCCCGCCTGAATGAAAAAAAGCAGGGACCGGATTTCCCGGTATCCCTGCTTTTTTCTGTATCTGGCGGTAAGTAGCCGCCTGAATAGCGGCTATATACACTGGTTTCGTTTACTTAGAAATGCTACCGCCGGAGTCAATCGTGTACGACTTGGATCCCTTGCCGTGATACGCGGAGATCTCAAGAGAGCCCTGGGTTGCACCGGCGGCGGTAACCGTCAGGGTAACGCTCGGGGACTGGACGTATCCGTAGTCGGTAAGCTTGGCAACACTTACGGCGCCGCTCTCATAATCGGTGAAATAGGCCTGGGCGGCGGTGAAAGCGTTTTTAACATCCGCGTTTGCAGAAGCATCATAGCCGCGCTGACGATACGTGATGAAGTTCGGAATAGCGATAGCCGCCAGAATACCGATAATCGCGATAACGATCATCAGCTCGATTAGGGTAAAACCTTTTTCGTTGGTTCCTCTAAGTTTTTGAAGCATGTGTTTTCTCCTTTTCCTAATAGTGTTTTTTGTGTTAAAACCTGAGTAATCCGACCAAACGTACTTGCCTCCTCGTTCTTTCAAACCTGAATGTATGGTTTCTGAACTGGAGCGAATTGAGTATCGGATTCTATCGCAAGAAATATGCCACACGCCCTTCAAAAAAAACCCTACGATAACTGGCTGTATTTGTAAATAAAAATTTTTATACGGTAAATTCGTTGTTTTGGGGCGTTTGAAACACGGATACTGTTCACAATTTTTGTAATACAAATTAACAAAATTTGTAAACGGTTATTCTTGCCTGTCTGAACTGAGCTTGTCCAGACGATGCCACATTGAACGATAACCGAGGCCGAGCAGTTTAGCGGCCTTTTTTTTATTGCCGTCGGCGAATTCCATGGCTTTATTCAGGTAGGCCATCTCAATCTTCTGCAGGATCTGGTTGAGGTCCACCCCGTGTTTTACCTCTTCCAGATCAAAACGCTCTCCCTGGGTGCCCTCTACCCACCGGCGCTTATGGGTTGCCATAGCCAGGCTATCCGGCAATATTATGTTGGTCGTGGACAGGGCCACACTGCGTTCCATCAGGTTTTCCAATTCCCTGACATTCCCGGGAAAATCATATTTATTGAGCAAATCTATGGCATAAGACGATATCTTGGCGATCTCCTTGCCCATTTCGCGAGAATATTTATCCAAAAAGTGTTGACTTAAAGCGTGCAGGTCCGTCTTGCGTTCCCGCAAGGGAGGAACTTTTAATTCGATAACGTTCAACCGGTAAAACAGGTCTTCTCGGAAACGGCCGGCAATGACCTCTTCCTCGAGGGACTTGTTGGAGGCTGAAATAAACCGGATATCCACAGAGATATCCACATTACCACCAACCGGTTTAAACACTTTTTCCTGGACTGCCCGGAGCAGCTTTACCTGCAGAGGCATGCTCAACTCACCGATTTCATCAAGAAAAACAGTGCCCTGGTCCCCCTCCTCGAATAGGCCTTTTTTGTCCTGGGTCGCACCGGTGAAAGCCCCCTTCTTGTGGCCGAAAAGTTCACTTTCCATGAGGGTTTCGGGTATTCCGCCGCAATTGATGGTAACGAATGGTTTTTCCAGGTGGTCGCTCTGTTCATGGATGGCCCGGGCGATCAACTCCTTGCCGGTGCCGCTTTCCCCGGTTATGAGGATGTTGGTGCGCGTTCCTGCCACCTGTTCCACCATCCGGTAGATGTGCTGCATTTTGGGGTGGTTCCCGACAATCTTCCCAAAATGGATCGTTTTCTTGATCTCGTCTTTCAGGGTCTGTTTTTCATGCTCTATCGTTTTTACTTCCAATGCGGTGGCAATTGTGGAAAGCAGTTCGTTCTTATCGAAAGGCTTGGGCACATAGTCGTAAGCACCCAGGTTCATGGCCTCTACCGCAGTTTCCGTGGTTGCATAGGCCGATATCATTATGACGACCGTTGCAGGGTCTTTCTTTTTTGCCGCTTTTAGCACATCCAGTCCGGTGATATCTCCCAGCCGGATATCGCAAAGCAGCAGGTCATAGCGGGCCTCGGCTACCATGGCCACCGCTTGCCTGCCGTTTTCGGCTAAGGATACTTGGTATCCCTTTCGCGTAAGCATCACATCGAGCAGTTCACGCATGCTGAGTTCGTCGTCGACAACTAGAATATGGGCATGTTCGGCTTCCATTTTCCTCGTTCCATCATCCAACCAGGCTATTGCCAGGACCCTTTTCAGGGTTCGGGTATGGTGATCTTTGCAACGGTTAATTCAAAGCCATATACTTTCTTTTCAGTTTCGTAAAGGCTTCGGTGTCTCTGATGGACGCCAGATTCCTGTCCGCCTGGATGGCCGGCCAATCCCGATATCCTCTTTTGAGCGCCTCCTCCAGCCAGTACAACGCCCTTCCGTGTCGAGACTGCCGGGCATACACCGCTGCCATTTTGTAGCAGGCATCCGCGTTTTCAGGCATCAAGGATACAACCTGCTGCAGAGCAGTCAGGGCCTGCTCATAGGCGCCCAGGCGGGCGTGCAACATGGCTGTTTTTTTGAGAAGCTCCGTTGACGCCGGCCTAATCTGCAGTGCCCGGCGGTATTTCTCCAAGGCCGCCGCCAACCGTCCTCTGTTGCGCAGCAGATCCCCCAATTGGCTATATAGGTCCGGGTTACCAGGATCAAGACTAATTTCCTGCTCCAAACGGGTAATCTCGCGGTCGCTCTTCAGACGGTTGGCTTGATTCGCCACATAGCTTTCCCGCGCCGGTGTGAAATCGGGACGCAGACGGACGGCCTTTTCCAGGACTTCTGCGGCTGCGTCAAAGCGGCCCTGGCCGGCGAAGATCAGCCCCAGATTGTAGTAAGCCGCGCCATAATCCGGTTGTATGGCGATGGCCTGCGACAGGTTGGAAACCGCATCCGTCAACCGGCCCTGTCGGGCCTGCTGTATGCCCAGATTGTTGTACGCCTCGGCAAAGTCGGGATCGGCCGCAATGGCCCGGCCATAGCTTTGCACGGCCCCGGATACATCTCCCCTGGCTGCCAGTTCCAGTCCCAGACTGTTATGGGCCTGGACATAATCAGGGTCTATTTCAAGCGCCCGACGGAACAGCTGAACCGCGACTGCGGACCGTCCCATCTTAGCATAGACCAACCCAAGATTGGTATGGGCCGTCACGTGTTTGGGCTCAAGTTGCAGTGCTTTTTCCAGGGTTTCCATGGCCGCCTCCAAGCGTCCGACCCGCAACAGGGCGTTGCCCAGGTTGCTCAACAGGTCTGCATGCTGGCGGCGAGCGGCGGCTACCAGATCCGGCTGCGTTTCGGTCATACGGTCGGCGTCCTTTTCCAGGACGGCATGATAGGCCGCGCGTTTCAGGGCCTCCCTAAAATGAAAAATGGCTTCGTCCAGACGGTCTCTGCGGGCCAGGGCATGTGCCAGGTTGTAATGGGCCCGCCATTTGCGGGGGGCTTTTTGCACACAATCTTGCAGAAAAGCGATTTCATCCGCCCAGAGCGCGTTGCGATCATATGTCCACTTGGATCCAATGATTACCAGGCTTATTAAAAGAATAACCCGCACGCGACCAGACGGCAGGTATGTATATCCGGCCCATACCAGCCCTAAAACCGCAAACATCGAGGGTAGATAGGTTCGGTGCTCAAATATAATCTCCAGCCCCAATACGGACGATTCAATCACCAGGTGGCTGAAAAAACATAATATGCAAAACGATGCCACCCTCTTTTTTTGGGCTATGCAAACGGCAACGGCAATCAGCCCGACAATAGCCAGAAGCGCCAGCAGGGTCGTGGGGGGATTGGCCAGCGACAGCGACAGCGCAAAATCATGCTCCAAATTCAGGCGGCCCGGGTGCGGATAGAACAACAGACTTATATAAAACATCACAACCCGCAATTCGGTCAGGACACGTTGGACCAAGGTGAAATCACGCAATTTGTAGGAGTCCCGGATATACTCCAACGGATTAGAACCCAAGAATAGCAGCGCTGTGACGATAATCAGCAGCAACACCCCGGCCACAACGGGCAATCGTTTGCGCAACCAGCGCATATCCAGGTTCTGCAGGAAAAACCACTCGTAAAGGAGGATCGTCAGGGGCAGCATCAGGGCGATCTCCTTGGATCCCAACGCCAGAATGCCGGCCAGGCCGGTGCCGGTGTACAGCATGATGCGGGACGCTTTCCTGGGGTCAAGACGGGCCCGGACATACAGCCAAAGGGCCAGGATATAGAACATGGCGGCCAGGCTGTTCATGCGCTGCACGATATAGGTGACGGATTGGGTGTGCAAGGGATGGACCAACCAGACCAGGGCCGTGAAAAAAGCCATCCATTGGCCGGCTGTGCCGGACAGCGCTGTCCCCTGTTCTTTTGCGTGCGCATACCCCGGAAGGTTGAGGGTCGCATTGACAAACAAGAAAAGGGACAGACCGGCGAAGATATGAATCAGCAGATTGACCAGATGATAGCCCGGCAGGTCGTAGCCGTGCAGGTAATAGTTCAGCGCGAAGCTGATATAAGCGACCGGCCGGGTTCTAAGGGGACTGTCAAATCCCGCCCGAACGAGGTTCTCCAGGTTGAAATCAACCAAGCGCATGGCCTGGTTATCGGCTATGTTGACATTATCATCTAGGGTAAACGGGACTTGGAAGGTGTTGGCGTAAATCAACACCGCAGGTAGGGCCAGCAGTAGCATCTGCAGTCCCAGGCGGCCGACCTTGATGGAACCAGGGAAGACCTGGCGCGTGTTCGGCTTCGTCAACCAGCGCTGCAAAGCATGGCCCCCTGGTTCATGTTAACATTCATGTACAATGCGACCGTTCACAATGGTTGTGGCCGCGCGCCCCTTCAGAGGCCGGCCGATAAAAGGCGAATTGTCGCTTTTTGAAAAAAACTCATTTACTTCCAGCGTGTATTCGGCAGCCGTATCTATGACGGTGATATCAGCCGGTTTGCCCAAGCCCAGCCCCGAGTGAATACCGAGAATGCCGGCGGGGGCAATGGACATTTTCGCTATCACTTCTTCCAGTGTCAGGATATTGCGCTCCACCAACCTGAGGCTCAACGGCAGTGCGGTTTCCAGACCGGTAATGCCGTTGGGCGCCTGGGGAAACACAACGGCCTTTTCTTCAGCGGAATGCGGTGCGTGGTCGGTGGCGATCACATCCAGGGTGCCATCAGCCAGACCCTCGCGGATCGCGTCACGGTCTTTCTCCGATCTGAGGGGCGGATTCATTTTCGCACGGGTGCCATATGTTTCAACGGCCGCATCGGTCAGGGTAAAATAATGCGGCGCGGTCTCGGCGGTGACCGGAATGCCACGTTTTTTGGCGGTGCGAATCGCATCCACTGACTCGGCCGTGCTCACATGAGCGATGTGCATGCGGGCACCCGTCTTTTCGCTTAAGGCAATCTCGCGCTCCACCATAACACTTTCAGCCTGGTTGGGTATTCCCGGCCAGCCCAACTTTGCGGACACCGGTCCCTGGTTCATGGCCCCGTTGGCGGCCAGGTTCATCATTTCGCTGTGGGAGATAATCGTCAGTCCCAATTTACCCACAGCCGCGAGGGCCGCCTCCATCATGGCATCGTCTTCTACCGGGCAGCCATCGTCCGTAAAGGCCACTGCTCCGGCAGCCCGCAGAGCGGCAAAGTCGCAGAGAGCTTGGCCCGCAAGCCCCCGTGTGATCGCACCGGCCGGGTAAACCCGGGCCAGTCTGGCTGCTTCGGCCTTTTTAATCATAAATTCAGTAGTTTCGGGGTTGTCGTTTACCGGGTTGGTATTGGGCATGGCGCACACAGCCGTGAAGCCGCCCGCGACAGCTGCCCGGCACCCGGTAGCGATGGTCTCCTTGTGCTCGAAACCGGGTTCGCGCAGGTGAACATGCATGTCAATGAGACCCGGAGTGACGATCTTCCCGGTAGCGTTGATCAAACGCGTGGTCCGCTCACCGGCTTCGGCCGGCAGATTCAAAAACTCGCCACCCGCTGCAATTTGGGTAATCACACCGTCTTCGATGAGGATATCGCGGTAACCGTCTATCCGACCCGGGTTGACGAGGCGACCACCATGGATGAGGATTTGCATAACAGGCTCGCTTTGCGGGTTCTGTTTTAAGTGTTCGGTATCTCAAACCCTTAACATCTTATACCACTACCTTAAAACAACGTTATTAACGAATAATATTACCAATCCGGCGCCACCTGACAGAGGTGTCATCACTGTCCCAGGACCAATAAATCATGAAGGCCTTGCCTTTTAGCACCTTAAGGTCCACGAACCCCCAGAAGCGGCTGTCGTAGCTATGGTCCCGGTTGTCGCCCATGACAAACAATTTACCTTCCGGAACGGTTACCGGACCGTAATTGTCCTTGTTGCAACGGTCAAACCCCATTGACGTCTGCATTTCGGTGCAAGGGGGCAGAATCGCCTTCTCCTTGAACTCGGCATAGGGGTGGTCCTGGCGAATACCATTGACAAAAACCTGCTTGTTGATGATCTCGATCGTATCGCCGGCTACGGCCACCGCACGCTTTATAAAGTCCTTTTTCGGATCTTCGGGAAACTTGAAAACAACGATGTCACCTTTTCTTGGATTTTTGATCGGAATGACCGTCGTCATAACAAACGGCAATTTGACGCCATAGATGAACTTATTCACCAAAATGTGATCGCCAATCTGCAGCGTTTCTTTCATGGAACCGGACGGAATCTTGAAGGCCTGCACGATAAATGTCCGGATAAACAGGGCCAGCAGCGCAGCCACAATGAAGACTTCGATGTTTTCTCTAAGGGCACTTTTTTTCTTCGGCGCCTGCTCATCATTTGAAGCCACGCCATCTTCCACTTTGCTCAACTTACCGATAACCTTTCAGAAATACTTGTAAAGTGTGATTGTTCAGTTGGGTTTTAAATTCTTGGCCGTAGGGCTCGAACGTAAAACCGGGTCATCTTCTAATTCAGCAGCAGCATACAAATCCGAAGAACACTATTGGCAACAATACCCGCGATGACATCGTCCAGGACGATACCCAGCCCGCCATGCACTCGGCGGTCAAGGAACCCGATCGGCCAGGGCTTGATGATATCAAAGAATCGGAACAGCAAAAACCCGACGCCGGCCGTAAACACATTAAACGGCAGCCCCGCCAGGGCTACCGCCATACCGACGATTTCATCAATGACGATGCAGCCCGGATCCTTTTGGTTCACTATTTTTTCTGCCCGGCCGGCAATCCAAATGGATAATCCGATCAGTACCAGAATAAGCAAAATGGATGCCGTCAGAGGGATTTGGGCCAGAAAAAAACACAGGAACAGTCCCGGAAGCGTACCAAAGGTACCGGGAGCCTTGGGGATGTTACCTGTGTAAAACCCGGTTGCCAGAAAGACGATCGCTTTATCCCAAAAACTCATGGGTGGTGTCTAACCGCTCAACTGTTTTTTGTCAAGGTATCGTAAATCTCCCTGAGGGGAATATCGTGTTTTTCGGCGACCTTGCGGCAGGCATCGTATTCCGGTACCAATTCGGCTTTACCGTCCGGCCGCTGCACTTTTTTTGCCGCCACTTTGCCCCAGGGTGTCTCAAGCGAGACTGTTTCCCGGGGTAATAAGCGGCGGTTGGCTGCATAATAACGTAAACCAATAGATGATGTTTCTGACAATATCTCCCTGATTAATCTGTCTTTATCCTCATACCGACTTAATACCTGAAGCAGTACGCCTGGCCTGTTCTTCTTCATAAAAACGGGTATGAGCACGACGTCCAGGGCGTTTAGATTCATGAGTTTATCCAGTACATATCCACTGACTTCGGGGCTCATGTCATCGATGTTGGTCTCGATTACCAGAATGTGATCGGCAGCCAATTCGTCAATCAAGCCCCCCTCTTCACCCAGCAGGACCCGCAGCACATTGGGCCGGTCACCGCCTGGTCGTTTACCGGCTCCATACCCAATTTTCTGGATTGTCATGGCCGGCAGGGGACCGAAATCGGCGGCCAAGGCGCGGATAACCGCTGCGCCGGTCGGTGTCGTCAGTTCTGTCTCCCCGCCGCCATAGACCGGAATCCCCTGCAATATCTCGGTCGTTGCCGGGGCCGGCACCGGCAAGGTTCCGTGCGAACATTCGATAAAGCCGCCGCCCACGGGCACCTGGGCGCTGACCACTTTCTTGATATCCAGGTAATCGACAGCCAGGGCCGTCCCGACGATATCCACAATCGCATCGACGCCCCCCACCTCATGAAAGTGGACGTTTTCAAGGTCGCAGCCATGAATCCGGGCTTCTGCTTCGCCGATGCGCTGAAACATCTCGAGACTTAAAGCTTTCACCCTGGGATTCAACGCGCTGTTCTGGATAAGATCTTTAATCGCGGCATAATCACGGTGGGCATGGCGATCCATCTCGTGAACCGCAATATCGACGGCCCGTATCCCGTCTTTGACCACCACCGAAGAGGTCAGGGCAAACCCATCCAGCGGCAATTTGCTGATTTCCTCCTCCAACCAGACCACCGGCACCCCCAGGTCGACCAGGGCTCCCAGAGTCATATCACCGCTGATGCCTGAAAAGCAGTCAAAATATGCGGTCAGCATCCAACTGTCACCTTTCTGGTACCGATTGCACTCGCTTCCGGGGCGTGAAATACATCGGATATTCCTGACTTTTTGCCGGTCAGCTATTGACAATCGCGCTCACGGGGCTATTATGGGCTCGCAATTCATGCGGAAGTGCGCAGCTTACTGGTGAGGCTCCCGGACTTCAAATCCGGTGTGGGGCGCTAAAACCGTCCCGGGTGGGTTCGATTCCCATGCACTTCCGCCATCTTTTTCCCGAGCCCGACTCATATCATCATACCGATACTACCAGGCAACCATCTAAGATTCAAGGGAAAAAACGCTCTCCCTTACCGGCTGTCCATATATCAGGAGCAGAGGACTAGGCGGGCCGCTACGGTGTACGGGTAAGCAATCAGCGGACCGCTTCCCGGATTCGCGGGTAATCCTTTCGGTTTGTTATAATCCCATCCGGATAGGTTAAACAATCGCATGGCAGATAGGTTCCAATACGATCTAAAATTCCCCTGGTTTTGTGGCATATCGGCTTCCACCGTAACAGGTCCCCTATTTGTTGCAGTTAGTGTGTGCGGAAGCCAATCACGCCCTATTCGACAGCTGTTGCCATGTATACGCGCCGACTACCCTGAAAACGCGCACTGGCGGCAATGCGACCTCCGGCGGCAGAACACTCGTGTCTCAGATCTTTCTACCGCCGGTCGTAGTGCGTCTTCTAAAGGCTTGCTCCGGTTCAGAGATATGCGTACGCCTAACTCGCCGTGAATAGTGCCCGACCATACCCTGCTCTGTTTTGGGGTGCAGGTGAAAGCTGCCCACACTGTTTCCAAACCAGGCTATTCTATGGTACCAAGATAAGGCTTTCGTCAGACCACACACTACGCAACGGCCCGCAGTCGGCCCGGACACGATGCGCTATGCCCAGTAAAGATAAAAAAACGTCACCCCTTAAAAGCGCTGCTGTCATTCTGGGTATTGCCGTGGTTCTCGTTTTTACGTTGGAAGGTCTTGCCAGTTTTATTTTCCTCACCATGGAACTTAAGAAAATAAGGATTCCGGCGGAAAGACTGCACACTGAGTACGATCCTCTGCTGGGCTGGATCAACAAACGCAATGTGAATATTCCGGACATGTACGGGCCGGGTATTTATTTAAGGACCAACGCACAGCGCTATCGTCATGACGGAGAGGTCGGCCATGCACCGCCGGCAGGTACATCACGCTGGATATGTTGCGGGGATTCCTTCACTTTCGGTTACGGCGTTGACAATGAGGACACCTGGTGTGCCCACCTGACCAGAATGGTGCCCGGGATACAGACCGTCAACATGGGCCAGGGCGGTTACGGCCTGGACCAGATGTACCTCTGGTACATGCGCGACGGTTTCCCCCTGGAGCATGATGTCCTTATCGTCGCGTTCATCACCACAGATATTCCGCGAATGGCCCGGGATACATTCATGAAATATCCCAAACCGATTTTATCTGTTGAAAACGGCCGCATTGTCAATCATAACGATCCGGTACCGAAACCCGGCCTGATAACCGTATATTTCCCGCGGCTGGTGGCTGTTACGGCCCGGCTCAGTGTGATCCAACTGTTCCACCGCCTCAGCAACCAATTCAAGCGGCACGCGGCCGATCCAAGCTTGCAGCGGTCGCAGCAGCAACTGCTGGAACTGACCCTGGCCATATTCGAGCACCTGAACGATGCCGGCCGAAAACTGAATCGGAGGGTCTTTTTCGTACACCTACCGGTAGAAAAGGATTTTAAGAAATCGCCTGAGGACGATCGCTTCCGGGCGTTTTTGCACAATCATGCCCGGAAAGCCGACTGGCATTATATCGATCTGATCACCGAGTTGCGCAAGCTTGATGCGGCTGAAGTCTCCGGTCTGTTCATCCAAAGAGATATTCCCGATTACACGGATGCCCGCGGTCACTATTCAGAGTCCGGGAACAAATATATTGCCGATATCCTCGTGCGGGAGATAATGCCCCATAGGCAAAAGTAGCTGCGTCGAGGTAGTTGATCGGCCACCAATTCAACACCAGGTTAAAATAGAGATAGAACTGCATGAGTGAATCCACCGGCGCCCGAGACCACGCGAATGTCGCCCCCGCTTTGCAATGGGGACTGACAGCCGGCTGCGGGCTTCTCATTGCCGGTCTCATTATACTTGCCGCACGGGGGGACCTGTGGCTGGACGAAATCTGGTCATACCACTTTGCGCGCCAGGCAGAATCCGCCCTTGATCTCGTCACCCGCTTTAAGCATGACAACAACCATCTGCTGAACACTCTCTATCTCTATCTCATCGGGGACATGTCCCGTCCCATCCTTATCCGCCTGCCGGCAATCCTGGCTGGTATCGGCAGCCTGGTGATGCTGGCTCGCAGTGCCCGGCAAAAATGGGGGCCGGCGGAAGCAATTGTGAGCGTCCTCCTGGTAGGCACGTCCTTTCCCCTCGTCCTCTATTTTTCAGAAGCCCGGGGATATGGTCCGGCCATCTTTTTCGCTTTGTGCGCCTATGGCGTCCTGATCCGAAATATGGAATCGCCGCAAAAGCACCGTCTGGTTGTGTACTGGATGGCTAGCACACTGGGCCTGCTGGCCCACTCGACCTTTGCCATGGTGAGTGCAGCGCTAGTCCTTATGCATATCAATTTCATCATCACCGCCGACGGTCCGTGGAAAGACAGGCTGCAGGCCTGTATCGTTCACCAGTTGCCGCCACTGGTATTTGCAGGGTGCTGGTATTTGCTTTTCATCCGCGACATGGCTATTGGTGGCGGACCGATTTACGGGCAACAGGCGGTCATCTTCCGCGCCGCGTCGTACGCGCTTGGGTTTCCAGATTCCTTCCCCTTCGGACTGTTGGCGGTTATGGCTATCCTGGCGGTCGTTTGCGGCGGAACTATCAGCCTGTACCGTGAGAAAAACCCGCAATGGATTTTCTTCCCGGCTGTCCTGCTGGCAGCCCCGGCGCTCGTATTGCTCGCCATGCGGCCGACATACCTCTATTTCAGGTACTTCATCGTCATTTTTCCCTTCTTTTACGTATTGCTGGCCTATACGCTCTGCCGCTGTTACCGGGCCCTTCCGAAACCATACAAACTGCTCCTGGGGCTGGCTGTCCTCGTCATGCTTTCGGGACAGGCCTCAAGAATCCATCCTTTGCTTGTCCTTGGCCGCGGGGGGTATACCGCCGCCCTTCAATACCTGGAGAAAAATTCGCCGCAGCCGGAAATCAAACTAGGCAGCGATCACGATTTTCGGACGACGCTGCTGCTTCAATTCTACGCGCCCTTTGTTATGAAACACAAGACCTTACGGTACATCCGGAGTGCCGATTGGCAGCGCGAAAAACCAGACTGGTTTTTCACCCACAGCCAGCAGCCCCGCTACCGGCCCCCTCTTCATTTACGCCTGCATAACGTCGGCAGGTATCACCTGGTTGCCCAATTCAGATATGCGGGAATTTCAGGGTGGCACTGGTTTTTATATCGCCGTCAGAGATAGGTTGGGAATGGTCTGTGCCATTAATTAGCAAAGTTTAAAAAAGACAATCCAGCAAAGGTGAGGTGTATTGAATGAAAACAGCGTAAAATTGGATGGCATTCAATGGCAGAGCGAAACTCAACAGCAGGGATAGCACCGCCAGAAAACCGATAGTGAAACAAGACAGTCTGCCGTCTAACTGCAACCTGATAGCCCCGATAAAAGCCATCAACAACATTATGGGCAGGAAGTCATAATAATAGCGGGCGATCGCTGCTATGGTAAACAAGATCGACATTACCTGCAGGCTAAATATCAAAACCAGCGACCGATACAACGGCAATCCGAATCCCGGACCGGCGTGTCTAAACAATGGCGGTGCCAGCACCAAGAGTAGAATCGGCATAAGAAAAAAGACCGATACCACCAGTTCATTGGTATTGAGGATAACCGTTGCCGAATCTCCAGAAGGAATGGGAAATACATGCGTTTGGGCCAAAAAACCAGGCAGGCTTACAAACGGAAACTCCGCAACAATATGCGGCAGGCGGAAGAAAAAGGACCAGAAATTGTAGGGAAAGTGATCATATCGAAAATACCCCCCTTGGGCGAAGTAGGCCCTATACATGGTATCGATATGTTCCATGCCAAAGTCCAGCATTGACCCGAACCGGGCGTAATTATACCAGAGCAAAGCTGAAAAAGAGACGGCTCCGATTCCGGCAACTATCGACAACGACGTGACAATTTTATCTTTTGACAGCGTATCCGCATGACGAAGCAATCCACAAACAAACAGGCAACCAACGGCAATCACCGCATAGACATAGGAAAAACGGCAGGCAACGCTTAATGAGAGAGAGAGCCCCATCAGGATCGCTATGCCGGGGCTCCCCTGAAAATTCCGCTGGTTTACCCTGGCCAGCAAATAGATCGAAATCATTAAGAAGCACATGGCGGCACAGATCGATTCATTGTGCAGCGTGGGAATCGTAACCATGTGCAGACTAATACCGTTAAATACGAACACGATGATGAATATCGACCGAGTGACTAAAAAGGGCCTGGACGTATGACTCTGCAGCAGTAAGCCTAAGGTGAGTGCAAAAAAAGTAGCCACGGCGGCGCAGAACAACGCAATCATCAGACCGGTCGCGACACTCCATCCGCAAAGCAAGATGAATGGCAACCGAAGGATGGCCGGCACAGGACCTGAAAACAGGTAGCATTTTCCGTCTTTTTTTATAGTGTCGGCAGTAAAAGATTCCCGGATATCCAAGCGCGCGTCGCTAAAACTCTCGGCCAGGATAGAATAGTTGGGAAACATCTCGCACTCTTTGAATTCAAACGTGAACCAGGTTGACCAGGCACAATAAAATCCTGTAATTAATAAGAAGAACAACACCGGTCTGACGCGGGTAGCATTCATAGTCTTCATGCGGTTAGTGTCACGCTGTGAATATGTTTATATCATTGTGTTCTCGATTCTTTTTTGTTTTCCGCTGCAATCTGTATCCCCTTACGGGCCTGCTCGTGGTTTGGTTCGATCCGCAGGACTTTTGAGAAATAGTGACTCGCGGTCTCCGGATCCCCATTTTTCAGGTTCATTATCCCCAAGCCGTAATACGGTTCGACTGAATCGGGAGCCAATGCCATGGCCTCCAGAAACCAAGTTCGGGCATGTTCGAATTCTCCTTTTGACATGAAGGCAATTCCCAGATTGCTGAGTGCCGGGTGAAAGGTCCGGTCAATTTGCAGGGCTTTGCGGTAATGCGTAATGGCTGCGTCCACCTGTCCTTTTCGGAAACGGGCTACCCCCAGACCATGATGGGCTTCAGCAAAATTAGTATCGATTTCAATAGCTTTTTGAAAGTGATGGATCGCTTTAGCATGCGCACCATTGTCATCCAGCACGATCGCCAAGGCCGTATGGATCGCCGCAGAACCCGGCAAAGTTATTAGGGCAGCAAGATAATGTTCAATTGCTTCCTGGCTGCGCTCCAGGGCCACCAGCAGGTCTCCGATACTCAGCTGTGTTTCAACAACGTCGGGCTTGATATGCTGTGCCTGGCGGTATTGCGCCAACGCCAGCCCGTCCCAACCCTTTTCCCGGTAGGCGGTCCCCAGATTGAAATGCACCGGCCAATTGGCCCTGGTTACGGCAAGCGTATGGGTATAGATCGTTATGCTGTCTTTCCAGTGGGAAACCTGTTTGCGGGTGAGCGCTGTAAGGATCGTAATGACAGCGAGTACTAAGAACACGTAAACTTTTTTATCAACTCGAATCCGACTGTCCAAATCGCCGACACCCCATATGATCATGATTAAAATCCCGATCAGGGGAATGTAGGTATAGCGATCTGCGGTGACATGCGGACCGATCACCAGAAAACCGGCCACCGGAACGAACGTCCCCAGATACCAGAGCCAACCGACCATCAAATAGGGAAATTTATGCAGGAATTTGATCGCAAGGATCGAAATCGCGGCCAGCAGACCAAGACTGCCGACAGGCTGCCAGAGTGGTAGATGCGGAGGGTAAGGATACACGATACCCAGATTCACAGGCCAAAAGGTTTTCAGGATTTGCGATGCATAGGTAACGATGACATTTTCGATGCGGTAAGCGAATGCAATTTCATCCAGTGATTTTAAAGCCCCGGCTGCCTGCTGGGGATAAATAGTCAAGGGCAGGATCAGGCCTACGGCAACGAAAAAGGGCCACTTCTCCCGGACCAGGCTTCCGAAGGTTCGCCAGAATCCGGGCCCTCCGGCCTGTACTCCCCGGCCGTATCTGTCAAGGGGCCAGAAATCAAGCAGGAGTAGAACAAAAGGCAGGGTCACCCCCATCGGCTTTCCCATTAGACAGCAAACAAACATCCCCAGCACCAGGCAATAGCCCGGCTTGCTCGGGTTGCGCACCCACCGTGCGTAGGCGATGAGGGTCAACATCCAAAACAGGGTACTTACCATATCTTTCCGTTCAGATACCCAGGCAACAGACTCGACATGGAGGGGGTGGAGCGCAAAAACGAGGGCCAAAACAAAGCTCCTTCCCGGTTTACCGGTGAATCGCTCAAACGCTGCATAGAGCAACAGGGTGTTCAGCAGGTGAAATATGACATTGGTCACATGGTAGCCACCTGGATTCATACCATAGATTTCACTGTCAATGAGAAAGGTGATCCAGGTAAGCGGGGCCCAATAGTTGGAATGGAAAGTTCCTTCGGTGAATGCCCAAACCACACCCGACCACGTCAGGCCATTTTTGACAACCTGATTGCTGGTGGTGTAGATCGGGTCATCGTAATTGATAAACGCGAATGTATAGGTCTGTACATAGGCAAACAACGCTACCGCCACTAGCAATAAGGATAGCAATACTGTCGCACTGGGCGTATCCTGCGGGTACTCCCTGCCCTGCCTTTTACCGGGGATGGTGCGTGTATGTTTATCTTGGCTCATCGTGCCACGCATGCATGTCGTTGGAATCGGTCGTATCGCGTGCTTGTTTCGCGCCTAAAAATCACGTCGACTCAAGCTGCATCTCAAGCGGTAATGACCGTCATTACCAAAAATTACACGTCTTGTCCAAAAACGGATGCGATTCGGGTATACAGGACCCCGCGACACGACCGGATCTGGAAATGCAATCCGGACGTAGCAATGGCCGGCTGAAATTCTATGATGATCTGTTTTTGGTGTCCCCAGTAGATGAATTCCCGCTTTTCCCCGGGAGCCCGGGTGGTTTGGCGGCTGCGTATCTACCGTTAAAAAAAGGGTGGTGCTGCAGCTGGAATAAGTCGGTTCAGGCTGGCCATGGTAAACAGCGTCTTGACGGCTTGGCGGCCTTCCATGCCCAGGTGTAGGGAGAACCGGTTGACATATAAGTCAATGTGTTGCCGGATGACCTCGGGCGCCATTTCCTGAGCGTGTTGCCGGATGTAGGCTTGGGAGGCTTTTTCGTTGGTGTGGGCATATTCGATGCTTTCACGAATGACTGCATTGATCCGACCGGCGGTTTCTTGATTGATGTCCCGGCGTACCGCGATGGCGCCCAGCGGAATGGGATGCCCGGTTCTGTCCTCCCACCACTGCCCCAGATCCTGCAGGCAGACCAAGTCATGGTCCGGATAAGTGAAACGCCCTTCATGTATAATCACCCCGGCCTCGACATCACCGCCGGCCACCGCCGACATGATCTGGTCGAAGGCCATGGCCTCCACCGGCCGCGTGCCGCCAAGGTAGAGTCCCAGCAGCAGGTTGGCGGTGGTCCAGAGACCGGGTACGGCAATCCGGGCGTCCGTCAGGCGCTGCGGGTCAAAGTCTGGCCGGGCCACGATGAGGGGGCCGCAGCCCCGGCCTAAAGCCGCACCGCTTTCCAGGATCCGGTAACGGCCCTGCAGATGACCGATCGCGGCAAACGAGAGCTTGGAGACGGCGTACACGCCGCCAGTCGCCGCCTGGTTCAATGCCTCGACGTCCGCCAGGTCGATGGTAAACGACAGTCCGCGCATGTCCACGCGGCGCTCGGCAAGGGCATGGAAAATAAACGTATCGTTTGGGCAGGGCGAATATGCCAGGCTCAGCTCTATGTTTTTCATCATTCCTCTTTTGCTCTACGGCCGGTTTTCCAGAAACGTTCTCACGGCCTGGGCGCAGGCCCGAAATGACAAGGGCAGATCCCAGCGGCGTTTGTCGCGATCCCCCACCCGGTTACTGACGGCGCGGATCTCTAAAAATGGAAGGTCGTAGTGGATCGCTACATGAGCGGCCCCGGCGCCTTCCATGTTCTCTATGACCGCCCCAAAATGCCGATGCAACTGATTGGATCGGGTAACGGTTGCCGTGATGGTCGACACGGTCACAAAAGGTCCCGTAAAAACATTCCCATCGGAATCAGCCAACCCGGCTTTCAAACACCGAGCCGCTTTTTCGGCTTCAATTGCTGTTACGGGGTACCGATTGTATATCGCCTGCTCGGATGTCTGGATGACCGGAAAGGGAACCGTTCCAGGTACCGCATCAGATCCTGCGGGTTCCAGGCCGAGGTGTACGTCAATTTCCGATGAGGCAATCGCCACATCCCCAATCTGAATGCCGGCTTCGCTGAAACCGCCCCCGCAACCGGTTTGCAGGATCAGACCCGGCCGTCTTTTTTCAACGGCCGCCGTCAGGCTTTGGACGGTATTGGCCACTCCCGGACCGCTGACCAGTAGGCGGACAACCTGGCGGCTGATACGTCCGCGCAGGATTTCCCGCCCGCCCACAAGCTCGGATGTTGTCCCGCTCAGATGTTGGGTCAAACCTTCCAACTCTCCCGATACGGCCGCAACTATGAGGATGTCACCGCTTGCCATATCAAGGCCCTTTCTCATTGCCGGCCATGCCGTTTTTTAGAACTGCCACCAGTTGGCGCGCCCAGCGGGTCGCCCGGTGGCGATCCAGCCCATATAGCCCCAAACCGGCATCAAAGTGCTCCATGCTGAGAGATTGCAGAAAACGGTCCATCATGGCGTCCAGCAGGAAGGCGGCCTGGTCGAGATCGACACCGGCTCGCAGCTCGCCCCTATCGCGGGCGTCCTTTAACAGTGAACGTAAATAGGTATGGCTATACCGGCGCAAGGCCGAGAGGATGTCATCCCGAAAAGGTATCGTCTGGTCAGACTGGATGCGCAGGTAAAGCGCATATATCCGGGGATGGTCGTGGACAAAGGCAATGCCCGCTGCCAGGGTCTGGTCGAGTCGGTCAAAAAGATCCGCGTCTATGGTAGAATCGCGCACGTCCCGCAGGTAATCCTTGACCTTGTCCATGGCCAGATCGAAGACATAGGTAAAAAGTCCCCGTTTATCACCGAAATATTGAAAAATCGATCCCTTGGCAATCCTTAGACGCTCGATCATGCGGTTGATACTGGCCCCTTCATAACCGTGGGCGGCGAATTCAACAATAGCCACCTCGGTAATCCGGCTGCGCTTGTCTTCCGGCAAGTTCAAAAATGTCTGTTTGGCAGTCATGCTGATCTTACCCTATCTCCAATGGATGTCTTCCACCTTATACCTTATACCTCGGGCCTTTGATCACTTCATTTTCGATTTCGATCCCGATGCCGATTTCGATTGGAAACCCTGACCTCTGACGACCGACATCCGACCTCTTGGTTTTCAGCTTCCACCTTCCATCTTCTACCTTCTACCTTCTACCTTCTACCGTATACCTTATACCATTTATTGCGGCCACCGGCCTCTCAGGCTGGGCTTTTCCCGGAATTTTTCCAGGATCTTTAAAAAATCAGATCTGGGGATCTCCCTGGCACCGAAGCGCTTCAGGTGCTGGGTGGCCACCTGACAATCGATCACCCCGAATTTCTTTGTGTGCAGATACTTCACCAGGGTGACAAAGGCAACCTTGGAAGCGTTGCTGGCACGGCTGAACATGGACTCGCCATAAAAACAGCGTCCAATGGCCACGCCGTAGAGGCCCCCGGCCAGTTGATCTCCGGACCATGTTTCCACCGAATGTGCAAATCCGGCGATATGCAGGCGCTCGTAAGCCGCAACCATAGCGGGAGTTATCCAGGTCCCTTTTTCATGTCGCCTGGGAATCTCAGCACAGGCCCTTATCACCCGATCGAAAGCCGCGTCCATGGTCACGTGAAAACTGCCACCGCGTATGGTGCGGCGCAGCCTCCGGCTGACTTTCAATTCGCCCGGAAACAGAACCAGACGCGGATCCGGTGACCACCACAAGATAGGATCGGGATCGGAATACCAGGGGAATATCCCCAGGTAGTATGCCTTGATCAGGCGCTTCTCGCTGAGGTCGCCACCAACCGCCAGTAAACCATCACGTTCTGAAAAATGTGGTGGCGGAAAAGAGGAGTTATTTGACAGCTCGAAGATCGGCATACCTACTTTTGAATTGCTGCTCACACCCGCTTTACAAGGGAGGTCGCAGCTGAAAAGACTGTGGCGCCCTGCCCCTGGCTGGCCGCATGGCGGGCAGCTCAAAACCAGTCGTTTCCAGGGCAGTTTGGCTACCCCGTAAAAAAGGGACCCCATCCTTTATATCGGATGCGATCCCCGGGTGCAAATGGAAGCCTTATCGGCAACCCTTATTTTCTTGTTTCTTTGGTTGTGATGTCGAAAGTCAAATCCTCGTCATTGCAGTCTATCCGCACCTGCCCGCCTTTTTCCAGACGGCCGAAAAGGATTTCATCCGCCAAACGGTCCTTGATGTGGGTCTGGAAAACCCGGCTCAATGGCCGGGCACCGAATTGGGGATCATACCCTTTTTGGGCCAGCCAGCTGCGCGTGTCGTCCGTCAATGAAAGGTTGACCTTCCGGGCGGCCAACTGCGCGTTGAGTTCTGCCAGGAATTTTTCGACGATCTTCTCCATGATTGCCACAGTAAGCGGATTGAAGGTGATGATATCGTCCAGGCGGTTTCTGAATTCCGGGGAAAACAGTTTTTCCACGGCCTTGATCCCCTTGGCTTCAGTGTCCTCCCGGCGGTCGCCGAAACCGATGGTCTGGGTCCCCATCTCGCGGGTGCCGGCATTGGAGGTCATCATCAGGATGACGTTCCTAAAGTCCGCCTTCTTGCCGTTGTTATCCGTGAGGGTGGCATGGTCCATGACCTGCAGCAGAATATTGAACAGGTCGATGTGGGCCTTTTCGATTTCGTCCAGCAGCAGAACGGCATGGGGATGCTTGCGGATTCCGTCGGTCAACAAGCCGCCCTGGTCGAACCCCACATACCCCGGGGGGGCACCGATCAGCCGGGCCACGGCATGCTTTTCCATGTACTCACTCATATCAAACCGCATGAATTCGATGCCCAGGATCGCGGCCACCTGCCGCGCAACCTCGGTCTTGCCGACGCCGGTCGGCCCGGTAAACAGGAAAGACCCGATAGGATGTTCCGGGGTCTCCAGTCCGGCACGCGACCGCTTGATAGAGGTGACCAGGGATGTGATCGCGACGTCCTGTCCGAAAACCACTTTTTTCAATCGATTTTCCAGGTTCTCCAGACGGGTCTTGTCAGAGGTGGTGACACTGATGGCCGGAATCCGGGCCATCTTCGCCACGATTTTTTCGATATCGCTCGGGTGAATCTTCTTGCGGTTCTGGGGGCCGGAAAGACGAATAAAGGCCCCGGCTTCATCGATGACGTCAATGGCCTTGTCCGGTAAGAACCGATCCCGCAGGTACTTGATGGAAAGGTCTACGGCCGCTTTCAGGGCAGCATCGGTATAGGCGATATCGTGGTGGTCCTCATACCGTGAACGCAGGCCTTTCAAGATCTGTACGGCCTCCTTCTCGGGCGGTTCGGCCACCTCGATTTTTTCAAACCGCCGGGACAGGGCCCGATCTTTTTCAAAATGGTTTTTATACTCCTCGTAGGTAGTCGATCCCATAAACCGCATGTCCCCGCTGGACAAAGCCGGCTTGAGGATATTGGAGGCATCCATGGAGCCGCCACTGGTAGCACCGGCGCCCACAATCGTGTGAATCTCGTCGATAAAAAGGATCGCTTGCGGCTCTTTCTCAAGGGCCTTTAGAACAGCTTTCATGCGCCGTTCGAAATCGCCCCGGAACTTGGTGCCGGCAATCAAAGCGCCCATGTCCAGGGAATAAATCTTGACCTCCGCCAGAATATCCGGCACGCGCTCGTCGTGGATCATCTGGGCCAGGCCTTCGGCCAGGGCGGTCTTGCCGACACCCGGTTCGCCGACGAACACGGGGTTGTTCTTGCGCCGCCGGCAGAGGACCTGCATGGTCCTTTCGAGTTCGAGCTCCCGTCCGATCAGCGGATCCAGCTTCCCCTGGGCTGCCCTGGCGACCAAATCGGTTGTAAAAACCTCCAACGGGTTTTTCTTCTTCTTTTTCTTCTCTTTGTCGGCCACCCGCTCGTCTTCATCCGGAACTTCAAACGACAGCTTGGATATATCGTGTGAGATGTAGTTCAGGACATCCAGGCGGGTGATGCCTTCCTCACCGAGAAAATAGACCGCGTGCGAATCTTCCTCTTGCAATATGGAAGCCAGGATATCGCTGATGGACACTTCCTGCTTCTCCGCACTGCGGGTGTGATTGACCGCCCTTTGAATCACCCGTTGAAAGCCGATCGTCTGTTGGAGAACATATTGTTGTTCCGCATCGATACTCTCCACCTGCTCCTTGAAGAAGGTTTCCAGTGTTTGCAGCAGGTTATCTACATCCCCCCCGCATTTTTGAATGATATCTATCCCCGTGCTGTCATGTAAGATGGCATACAGCACGTGTTCTATGCTGACATATTCATGCCGCCGCTTTTTGGCTTCTCGCACGGCAAACCCGAGTGTTGCACTTAATTCCTTGCTGATCATCAGTCATCCTTTTCCATTGAACATTTAAGCGGATATCCATGGTCACGGGCGATGCTGTGCACGGTATCCACCTTGGTTTCAGCCACCTCAAAAGTGTATACCCCACAAACGCCGATGCCCTTTTCGTGGACATTCAGCATGATCCGCGTGGCATCTTCAATGGTTTTGTGAAAAATATGGACCAATATTTCGACCACGAATTCCATGGTCGTGTAATCATCATTGTGAAGCAGCACCCTGTACATAGGGGGCTCCTTCAATTTTTTTTCAGCCTTAACCTCGCCTTCCGTATCAGAGACAAATTGACTCATTTAACCGTAAATGTTGATAAAATTCTAAACGGCCCTTCACCCGGCCGATACAAACGCTTTTTCAATTTCCTGCCTGAGCTGCGCCACATCGATCGGTTTTTGCAGATAACCGTCAAATCCGGCCCGTTTGATTTTTTCCGGCTCGTATAATTCCACGTGGCCGGAAAACATGTACACGGTTGTCTCCGGCACGGTGGCTTTGATCTGTTCACACAACTCCATGCCATCGGTACCCGGCATAATGAGGTCCGTGATAACCAGGGAAAACCGATCTTCCTGAATTAGATTCAAGGCGGTATCCGGATCCTGCGCCAGGACCACCTGATACCCCATTCTATCTAAAAGGCTTCCCATCATATCCAGTTGATCTTCTTCGTTATCCACCACCAAAATTTTCTTGGCTGTCATTGTATTCACCTCGGGAGACCGTCAGGGTTTCCATACATGCAGCGTTACCTGCATCAACGGCTAAAACAATCACTGGGGCCTGAAACGAGTGGGGACCGCTTGAGTCTGAGAACCGACATCGCAACCAGAATATTTCGGCCGGCTTTCCGTTTGCCCGCCGCTTGTCAACGGCTCTGGTTGGGGGTTGGGGATGGGAAGCAACGGTCAAATCGTTTCATCCACTGCGACCAATATAACCATCTCATGCTCATATTGTAAAGGGAGGGCCTGGAAAAAATCGAGAAGCCGGGCGGCGGTGGTCCGGGGTCCGAAGAAACCCTTGGGGTCCCATGCTCAAGTGTGCGGCGGTGAATGGATGAATCGCATATCCAATATCCAACAAGAAATACCCAATGTCCAATGTGGAAACGCTTCGTGTTGCGGATATTGGAAATGGAGGTTTTAAGATTTCACGGTAATCCAATGAGGCGTCGCGCGGTGCCTCGATTCCTCATTTTAGCGTCCACAGCACTTTTTATATTTCTTTCCGCTCCCGCAGGGGCAAGGTGCGTTGCGCCCCACCTTTTTGGTGCTACGCTGGATCGGTTTTTGAGACGGTGCTTCCCCTCCGGAAAAAAACATGGGCTGCTCCGGCTGCCGCAGATCTTCAAGTCTCTCCGGCTCGGCAATCTGGATTCTGAAGAGGATGGCAATGGTTTCCCGCTTGATCCGGTCGATCATGTCCTGAAAAAGCTCAAACCCCTCCTTTTTGTAGACCAGCAGCGGGTTTTGTTGGGCATACCCGCGCAAACCGATGCCTTCTTTCAGGTGGTCCATGCTAAGCAGGTGGTCTTTCCAAAGATTGTCCACTGTCTGCAGCATGACGACCCGCTCGAGGTGTCGGAATTCTACGGGGGTTATGAGGGTCTCTTTAGCTGTATATTGAGCCAGGGCGGCTTCATAGATATATTCCGCGAGTCCCTCCGCGGTTAGACCATCCAGCGTATCCTCATCCGGGCTGACCATCCGGATGTTGAACTGCTCAAAAACCGTATCACCGATACTCCTCCAGTCCCACTCCTCAGCCAGAATGCGTTCGTCCGCAAATTGCTGGGCGATCTGTTCGCAGATCTCATGGATCATATCCACGATGGTATCCTTGATGTCCGCTCCCCGCAGAATGTCGCGCCGGTGCCGGTAAATCACCTCCCTTTGCTGGTTCATCACATCATCGTACTCGATGAGCTGTTTCCGGATTTCAAAATTGTGACCTTCAACCTTGGACTGGGCGTTTTCGATGGCCCGGCTGATCAGGTTGTGCTCGATGGGTTCGCCTTCCTCCATCCCCAGTTTTTCCATGATGCCGGTAATCCGCTGCCCGCCGAAGATCCTTAGCAGATCATCTTCAAGGGAAAGGAAAAAGCGGGAGGATCCGGGGTCGCCCTGGCGCCCCGAACGCCCGCGGAGCTGATTGTCAATCCGCCGGCTTTCGTGCCGCTCGGTGCCCAGGATATGCAGTCCGCCCAGATCGGTAACGCCCTCGCCCAGGACGATATCCGTCCCCCGGCCGGCCATGTTGGTGGAAATGGTCACCGCCCCGGGTTGTCCGGCCTGGGAAATGATTTCGGCTTCTTTTTCGTGATTCTTGGCATTCAGCACGGTGTGCGGGATGCCGCGTTTTTTCAGTTTCTTGGAAAAGCTTTCCGAAACATCGATGGAGACCGTACCCACCAGGACCGGCTGTCCTTCACCATGCAGGGCAATGATCTCATCGATGGCGGCGTTGAATTTTTCACGCTTGGTCTTGTAGATCGCATCGGGGAAATCGTTCCGGATCATTTCCTGGTTGGTGGGTATTACGGATACGTCGAGGTCATAGATCTTTTTGAATTCTGCAGCTTCCGTGTCGGCCGTGCCGGTCATGCCCGCCAGTTTGTCATACATGCGAAAATAATTCTGGAAGGTGACGGTCGCCAGGGTCTGGTTCTCGTTCTCGATCTTCACATTTTCTTTGGCCTCGAGGGCCTGGTGGAGTCCTTCACTGTAACGCCTGCCCGGCATCAGGCGCCCCGTAAATTCATCGACAATGATCACCTCACCGTTTTTAACGATGTAGTCAACATCCCGCTTGAACAGCGTATGGGCTTTCAGGGCCTGGTTGAGATGGTGCAGGACATCGATGTTCGACGGATCGTAGAGATTCTCGACTCCCATCACCTTTTCGGCGTGGGCGATCCCTTCTTCGGTCAGGACTGAGGAGCGGGCCTTTTCGTCGATGCTGTAGTGGGTTTCCTTGAGCAGCTGCGGAATGACAGTGTTGACCCGGTAGTACAGCTCGGTGGATTTTTCCGCCGGCCCGGATATGATCAAGGGCGTCCGGGCCTCATCCACCAGGATGCTGTCCACTTCGTCCACGATGGCATAGTGAAGATCCCGCTGGACCAGAGATCTTCTTTCGAACTTCATGTTGTCCCGCAGGTAGTCGAAACCGAATTCATTATTGGTACCGTAGGTGATGTCGGCCCCATAGGCCGCCTGCCGCTGCTCGTCGTCCAACCCGTGCAGAACGCAACCCACCTTCAACCCCAGGAAGGCGTATACCTGGCCCATCCACTCGGTATCCCGACGGGCGAGATAATCATTTACCGTAACGATATGGACGCCACGACCTGTCAGGGCATTCAGGTAAGCGGGCAATGTGGCAACCAGGGTCTTGCCTTCACCGGTCTTCATTTCCGAGATTTTCCCCCGATGAAGCACAATCCCACCGATCATCTGGACATCGAAGTGACGCATGGCCAGGGTGCGTACGGACGCTTCCCGAACCGTCGCAAAGGCCTCGGGCAGGACATCCTCCAAGGTTTCCCCGTTCTTTAGGCGCGCTTTGAACTTGGCGGTCTGCGCTTTAAGCTGGTCGTCATCCAGAGCCTGCATTTTTGGTTCAAACGATGCTATGGTTTCAACCAGGGGTTGAATCCTTTTCAGCTCCCGTTCGTTCTTGCTACCGAATATCTTTGTCAACAGCATTGAAATCATATACGCGGCATTCCTTGTCTATTTCGATATCGAACAATACCAAGCATCTGTTATTAAATCTATTCCGGCTTTTAATCTTCATCTGAACCCCTAAAGCCCTGATCCAGCGCAAAAGTAAGCTTAAGCGCAAGAAAAATCAACCCCGCGCCCTCCATAAAAGTGAATCTCGCAGCTTTTCAACTCACCGGCATTGCGGCAGTTTTTCGGTACCGGTTGGTTTAGAGCCTTGGGGATGTGATATGGGGAATGGGGTTGAATGGCAATCAGTTGAGAATGTACTTGTCCGGGTTAACCCGGATCCCGTTAAGCAATACTTCGTAGTGCAGGTGGGGGCCGGTGCTTCTGCCGGTACTGCCGATGGTGGCGATCTTATCACCCCGTTTCACGACATCGCCGGTTTCCACCAGAATTTTATGCGCATGGCCGTATCGGGTCATCATACCGTGCCCGTGGTCGATGACCAGGGTTTTACCCAACAGGCCTTTATAGCCGGTGTAAGATACAATGCCATCGGCTGTGGCGATGATTGGGGTCCCCTGCCGATTTGCGATATCAAGGCCTTTGTGAAACTCCCGCAAGCCGGTGAAGGGTGATTTGCGGTATCCAAACCCGGATGTCTCCCAACCGGTGGCCGGCCGGATGGCAGGTGTCGAGGCCAGCAAGTTGATCTGATCTTCCAGATAATTAATCAAGGTCCCGAAACTGTAAGATTGCTTCTCGGTAGCGTTTTGAATCTGGTCGGTCTTTTCATGCATCTCCCGTATCAGGCTATTGTGCTTTTCCGTCAGGGGGACGCTGGCGTCGATGTCTTCGGGTATGGCCCCGCCGACACCGAAGAGTGCATCCTGTTCGGCGGTCTTCTCAATATTCGCGATGATACGAATTTTGTTTTCGAATTCATTCAGGGCCAGTAGCTTGGCTTTCAGGGTATTGATCTCCCCGGCGAACTCCTGCAATTGCTTGCGCTGGGATGTGATTTCCTCGGTCTGGTTGCTTAGGGCCAGCTCCAGGTTACGCGTGTCGGAAACCGTCACTTTTAGGCATCGGTAATCGTATATGATGTAACCTGTGCAGGCAAAAGCGGCAATCATGAGCAGTGTCAACAGTTTGACCGCTGCTGACGACAGGGTGAACTGCTTGGCCCGGGTGCCGGTGTTGCTGAGTATAAAGAAGGAAATTGATTTGCGCATTTTTAGAAGACGACTGCTCCAGTTCGCGTCTAAAGCCCCGCAGCATAAGGTTTTTTACAGCCAGCCATCGTTCGCCGCCGGGGGGCGAGCTACTCCCCGGGTTCATCGCAATCGGATTGTGGGCTGCAAATTTTATATCAAATAGCACAGTCATCCACAAACTGTCAATGATTTTAGTTGGTTTGATGCTTTCCCGATAGAAGCGCCGCGTTTTTCTGCTGATGGCCCGTCCCCTCAGCATCTTTTACTGCGGATTACCGGGTTGCGCTGACGGGGCCGAAACAGGGTAGGAACAGGGATGCAATCCGCAATCTAAGGTGCATACCGGCCCTCTTGCACTAAATGGGGGCTAGCATCTATGGCAATATACGGATGGGTAAAAAAACGGGAGGGGCCAAGCCCCTCCCGTTTTAATGCGGATTCGAACCGGTCGCTTTAGGCGATGCCGAGTTTGAATTTCAGCGACTTCAGCGTGTTCTTCATCAGCATGGTGATGGTCATCGGGCCAACCCCCCCGGGTACCGGGGTAATGGAACCGGCAATTTCCTTGGCGGCATCGAAGTCCACGTCACCTTTGAGGATCGCGATTTTCTTGCCGGTCTTTTCCGATACTTTCTCACCGACGCGGTTGACGCCCACATCAATTACGCAAGCTCCGGGTTTGATCCATTCCGGTTTCACCAGGTCGGGTACCCCGGCGGCCACGATCAGGATATCGGCGCGTTTGCAGTGTGCTGCCAGATCCTGCGTACCGGTGTGCACAACTGTTACGGTGGAGTTTGCACCCACACCCTTTTGCAGCATCATGTTGGCAATGGGTTTGCCCACAATGTTGGAACGCCCCACGACGACCACTTCGGCACCTTTGGTTTCAACGCCGGCCCGGATGATCATTTCCTGAATCCCGGCCGGTGTGCAGGGCGGGAACTTCACTTCGTCACCGCCAATCATGAGCCGACCGACGTTGACCGGGTGAAAACCGTCCACGTCCTTATCCGGATCGATGGCATTGAGGACCTTTTTATCATCCACGTGCTTGGGCAGCGGCAGTTGCACCAGGATGCCGTTAATGGATTCATCGTTGTTGTATTTTTCGATGAGCGCCAGCAGGTCTTCCTCGGAGATGTCATCCGGCTGTGTATCCTGAACTTCATTGAAACCCAGCCGATGGGCGGTTTTGATTTTCAACGTCACGTACGAAATAGAAGCCGGATTCTCACCCACCAGGATGGTGACCAGCCCGGGTACGACGCCATGTTTTTCCTTGATCTCGGCCACTTCAGCCTCGATCTCTTCGAGAATTTCCTCGCGAATCTCAGTCCCCTTAATCAACTTTGCAGACATGTTCATCTCCTTAGTTTAGAAGTTGTTACAGAATTTTACCGAAAGCCCCTCCGCAGGGCATATATGCGATGTGGGGGTGATGTCGTTACCTCAAAAAGTGACCCTGATTTAATATTTCAAACGACTGTGCATGTCAAGCAGTCTCGCTCCATAATCCGGGGGAATCGCCTCACTTTATCGTATCAGAATCCGGATCATCATCAGAATCGAGCGTGGGTCTCGATTACGATAGCGATCACGACGTCGATGACAAAGGGCCGCAAAATGTTTTAGACGGGGTATGGTACCGGCAAAAGTCCCGCCGTTTCATCCAGACCGAACATGAGATTCATGTTTTGCACGGCTTGACCGGCGGCCCCTTTTACCAGGTTGTCAATGGCGGACAGCAAGACCAGGCGTTTGGCGGCTGTATCCAGCCGGAATCCAATATCGCAAAAATTTGTTCCCCGCACGTGGGCAGAATCCGATGGCAGATCATCGGGGCGAATCCTGACAAACGGCCGGTCCTTATAATAGGTTTCCAGGCAGGTACGAATATCGTCCGGGGATGCCTTCTGTTTGAGGTTGGCATACACGGTGGTCTGCATACCGCGGGACATGGGCACCAGATGGGGCACGAAAGTGATATGGACCGCAGCACCGGCCGCATCCGACAGCACTGCATTCATTTCGGGGTTGTGCCGGTGTTGGGCCACCTTGTAGGCCTTGAAGGACTCATGGACCTCGCAATAATGGGTGGTCAGGGAGAGCGACCGGCCGGCCCCGCTGACACCGGATTTTGAATCGGCTATGAGGGTGGCCGGATCAAGCCACCCGGCCTGCAGCAAAGGGACCAGCGGCAGTAGGACGCTGGTCGGGTAACAGCCGGGATTGCCGATTAACCGAGCCGTCTTGATCTGTTCGGTATATACTTCACACAGGCCGTAAACGGATTCTTGAAGCAGATCCGGGGCACTGTGCGGCTGGTAAGCCGACTCGTAAGCCGCGATATCCCGGAAGCGGAAATCGGCGGACAGATCCACGATCTTTTTACCCGCCGCCAACAGGTCCGGCACAAAAGCCATGGGCAGTTTATGCGGCAAAGCCATAAAGATAACCTCGGCTACCGCCACAACTTTTTCGATTGCATAGGCTTCACAAACCAGATCAACCTGCCCGGCCAGTGCTGGATAAACCGCATCCAGACGCTCGCCGGCATATTGCCGGGAAGTGATCATTGCCAGATCGACTTCGGGGTGCCCGGCCAGTATCCGCACCAGTTCAGCCCCGGCATACCCTGTCGCGCCAACAACCGCCGCCTTAATCATTTGTGTTCCTCTTAAGTTTTTGTTGAAAATTGCTACTTTGGAAGCTGTCTCAAGGTTGGATTTTGGTTCAAGGTCAAGGCGGACGCGAGGTTTGAACCGGAGGAATACATTGAGTATTTCGAGGATTTAAACCTTGCGCCCAACGTAGAGATTGAATCAAAAGGCAGCCTTGAGACAGCTTCCAACTAGCCGCCGAGATAGGCCTTCTGCACCTCCGGATCCTCCAACAGATCCGCCGAATTGCCCTCCAGGACCAATTCACCGTTTTCGAGCACATAACCGCGCTGGGCAAACTTGAGCGCCAGGCGGGCATTCTGCTCGACCAGCAAGATGGTGGTGCCGGCCTTGTTGATTTCTTTCAGGGCGTCGAACATGCTCAACATGAGCAGGGGCGCCAGTCCCATGGAGGGTTCGTCGAGCAGCATGATCCGGCGGCCGCTCATGTAAGCGCGGCCCACCGCCAGCATCTGCTGCTCACCGCCGCTGAGGGTCCCGGCCGCCTGATCGATCCGCTCATTCAGGCGGGGGAAGATTTCAAACACCTGTTCCATATCCGCCGATATGGCGGCTTTGTCCTTGCGCGCAAATGTCGCCAATTGCAGGTTTTCCCGTACTGTCAGGTTGCCAAACAGGCGCCGCCCCTCGGGAACGTGGGAAATGTGCAATTCGCTGACGACTTTGTCGGCGGTGTAGTCAAGCAGGTTTTTGCCCATGAAGTCCATCTTGGTGCCCGGATCGGCCGGCACCAGCCGGGAAATAGCCCGCAGGGTAGTGCTCTTACCGGCTCCGTTGGCACCGATAATGGTGACGATCTCGCCTTCATCTATCTGAAAATTGATACCGTGCAGCGCCTTGATCTTGTCGTAGGAAACCTGCAGGTTCTCGATAGTTAGCTGCATCAGGTGACATCCTCCTTGCCCAGGTAGGCTTCGATGACCTGGGGGTTGTTCTGGATCTCGTCCGGGGTGCCCTCGGCAATGATTTCCCCGAAAACCAGGGTCTGTATGCGTTCACAAAGTTCCATCACGAATTTGAGTCGATGTTCGATCAGGAAAATGGCCACGCCGAAATCAGCATGCACCTGGCGGATAATGGCAATCATCTGCTTGAGTTCTTCGGGCGTCATCCCGGCGGTGGGTTCATCCAGAAACAGGATCTTCGGCCGCGTGGCCATGGCCCGGGCCATTTCAACCCGGCGCTGGGCACCATAAGGCAGACTGGTAACGAGTTGGTCCGCGAATTGGGCCACGTCAAACATCTCCATGAGCTCCAATGAGTGGGCTTGCACGTCGGCCTCTTCCCGATGGCGTTTGCCCGTTCCGAAAAAGGCCCCGAACAGGCCGTAAGTAAGCTGGGAGTAGTGGGCCATTTTCACATGCTCGAGCACGTTCATGTGCCGCCAGAGCAGCAGATTCTGAAATGTACGTCCCAGACCCCGGGAGGCGACCTGGTGGGGCATCAGCCCGATGATGTTCTGGTCTTCCAGGCGCACCTGTCCTTCCGTGGGGGTGTGGATACCGGTTATCAGATTGAATATCGTGGTTTTACCGGCACCGTTGGGACCAATGAGCCCTTTGATTTCGCCGGGCTCGATCGTAAGATTGAAATCGTGCACGGCGCGCAGCCCGCCGAAAAAGTGCGTCATATTGTCAACCTGGAGCAGGGGCATCATTCACTCCTTGAACTGTTTTTTGGTTTGAGAAGTTTTTTAACATCGAACTCCCTGAAAGCGATCAGGCCGGTGGGCCGGTAAATCATGACAAAGATCAGCAGCAGGGGAATAATGATCCACTTAAAGAGCTCCAGGGGCCGCAGGGCTTCACTGAGCAGGTTGATGCTTACCGCCCCCACGATCGACCCGACCACCGAGTTGAGCCCGCCGAAGTAGACCATGGCCAGAATTTCGGCCAGTTTCTGCACGCCGAACGTGCTCGGGTTCACGTACCGCAGCACGTGGGCGAAAAGGCCGCCGGCAATGCCGGCCCAGAAGGCGGCAAACATGAAGGTCGCCATTTTGGTGCGCCGGGTATTGACCGTCATGGCGTTAGCCGCCATCTCGTTGTCCCGCACGGCATTGAGGGCCTTGCCCATGGTAGAGCGGACGAAATTGTTGATGACCCAGACACAGATGACCGTCCAGCAAAAAACCACCGGCAGGGTCGACCAGTTCGGCTGGCTGCTCATTCCCCGCGGGCCGCCCACGAACTCGGTATTTTCGATGAGGCTCTTCACGATAAACATGAAGGCCAGTGAAATAATGGCCAGGTAATCGCCCCGCGTCCGGAAGGAGGGAATGGCCACGACCAGGGCCCCCAGGGATGCCACCAGCCCGCCGAAAATAAGCGCCAGGGGAAAGCACCAAGGTCCCAGGGCGGCCGGCAGCAGGGCCGGCCCGAAGAGTTTGTCATCAGTAAATAAAAGCAACGTCATGGTCGAACTGCCATAGGCTCCCAGCGCCATGAAGCCCGGATGGGAACAGGAAAACTCGCCCATATAGCCGTTGATGACGTTGATACTCAGCGTCAGGATAATGGCGATCATGATCAGCTTGACCACCAGGATGCGGTAGTCACTGAGATCGGACCACAGGAACAGAGCCCCGTACAGCAGGAGCAAGTGCACGATCGTCGAAAGCGAGATCGGCAGGTTGTCCAGTTTCGTGGCCAGCCGGTTGGCCAACCCGCGGGAAAACCGGGTGACCAGATAAATCGGCAGGATATAGATGATGAAGATGTAGATAAACGCACTGGGTATGAACAGCGGCTTTTTCAGAACGATCAAGGTGCCGAACAGCACCGGTATCTTGGGCAGCCCCACTACCAATGCGACCAGGTCGCCGAAGAGATACTCTGCGAATACCGCTGCCAGGGCGCCGAACAGCCAGCCAAGCGTGGGGACGGTTTCGATCAGGTCCCACACGATACCGCTCAGTTTCCCGCGTTTGGCACCGGCTTGGATGTTATTTGCTTCCATATTGATCCCTTTGATATGTCTTACAGGCGTCCAATTTCTGGAGCTGCCTGGTTACAGTCTGAGTTGGGTGCTGTGGGCCTGACCGAAAAAGCCGTGCGGCCGAAAGGTCAGGATCAGCAGTATGATTGAATAGGCGATCAGGTCCCTCAGGGTCGACGGGAACACCATGGCCACAAAGATTTCAATGAATCCAAGTAGAAATCCGGCCAAAGCCGCGCCGAGAATCGATCCGCGTCCCCCGAGAATTGCAGCGACAAAAGCCTTCCAACCCAACAGGATGCCCATATAAGGATCCAGCACGGGGTAAGCCATGCCGTAAAGGATGCCCGCGGCGGCGGCCAGGGCCGAACCAATGGCAAAGGTCAGGGGCGCGATGACATTGATGGATACCCCCATGAGCGGTACGGCGAGGTAATCGTAAGACATGGCCCGCATGGCCATTCCCCACTTGGTCTTCTGGATGAACAGGTGCAGGCCATACATCAAAACGAGCGATACGCCCACGATGAGGATTTTCTTGTTGGTCACGAAAATCCCGCCCAGATCATAGGTGGTGGTTTCTATCAGGGAGGGAAAACTCAAACGCTGGGCACCGAACATGGCCAGGTTGCCGGTCTCCAGAATGATGCCGATCATCAGGCCGGTAATAGCCGCCGATGCCCGGGGCGCATCCCTAAGCGGGCGATACCCGATCCGCTCGACCAGCATGCCCACGAACGAGGTCAGGAACATGGCGATGATGATGGTCAGGATCAGGGTCAGCCAGCCGGGGATCATGAGACCACCCATGGCAAAGAGGGCCAGCAACAGGCTGGCAATCCCGAACCCGATATACGCCCCCACCATAAAAATATCGCCATGGGCAAAATTGAAAAGCATCAAAATGCTGTAGACCATGGAATACCCGAGGGCGATCAGGGCATAGAAACTGCCCCACTGCAGGGCGTTGATAACATTTTGAAGGAAGAATTCCATTTAGTAACTCCTGGGCATCTATTTATCAGGGCGGAAAAACGCCCCGGTCCTTTGACCGTGGTCGTCCTTCCGCCCTGCATATTTAGATACTGGTTTTTGCTTGCCCGCCTGCCCACCTTTGGGATGGGGGCAGGCGGTTCATTACATTACGGGCATACTGACTTATAAAATTCGTACTCGCCCTTGTCGCTGATCTTCACGATGACCGCGCATTTGATTGGATCGCCGTCTTCAGTAAAGGTCATGCCACCGGTGATGCCGTCAAAGTTTTTAATCTTGGCAAAGGCATCCCGGACGGCTTTCCGGTCTTTTTTGAGGTCGCCGGTAATTTTGCCCGAATTTTCAATGGCGGTCTGGGCCAGCCGCAGGGCATCCCAGGTCAGGGCACCGACGTCATCCGGAATGTAGCCATGCTCTTTGTTGTAGCGGTCGATAAATGCTTTGGTGGCACCCGTGGCGCCGGCGGCCGCATAGTGCGTGGAAAAGAACTGGCCGTAGCAGTCTTCACCGCAGAGTTTAACCGTCTCGGCGCTGCCCCAGCTGTCGCTGCCGACGACCGGACCGTTGAAGCCCAACTCACGAGCCTGTTTCACGATCAGGGCCACTTCGTTGTAGTACTGGGGCGTGAACAGGAACTGGGCGCCCGAATCTTTGATCTTGGTCAGCTGGGCGCTGAAATCTACATCCTTGGTGGTGAAGCTTTCATACGCAACCACGCTGCCGGCACCGTTGATTTCCTCCCAGGCTTTCTTGAAGAACTCGGCCAGACCCTTGGGATAGTCGCTGGCCACGTCGTACAGAACCGCCGCCTTGGCGAAGCCGAACTCCTCTTTGACGAAGTTGGCCACCACCGGCCCCTGGAAGGGATCCAGGAAACAGCCGCGGAAAACGTACGGACGGTCTTTGGTGGTGTTGGGGTTGGTAGACCAGGGGCTTACCATGGGCGTCTCGTAGTTGTTGGCTACGTCTCCGGCCGGGACCGCCTGCTTGGAAGACTGGGGACCGACAATCACCAGAACCTCGTCCTCGGTAATCATTTTGGTGTTGGCCTTGACCGCGGATTCGGCTTTGGATTCATTGTCCTCGATGACCAGTTCCACCGGATATTTCTTACCGCCCACTTCCAGGCCGCCCGCCTTATCGATGTCGGCTTTCCACATCTGGGCCGCAAATTTGGTGCCCTCCCCTACTTTGGGAATGTCACCGGTAATGGGCGCGTTGATCCCGATTTTGATGGCTTTCGTTTTCTGCCAGGGCCATTTGAAACTCCAGGCATTACTTGAAAAAACCAGTCCCAGGACCAGTATCAGCGTAACAAATGACAGACCTTTTCGCATTGTATCCTCCTTTGTTTCTGCCTCAGGAACGAAGCGGGTTAGGGAAAAACTGGCAACACGGTAACAATCCGTTCTCTTACCATTTCAGCCAACTGTTTTCAATGCACAAATGCACACTGAGGGGCATTAAGGGCAGGGTTCAAGGGTCCGAGGGGTCGAGGGTTCAAGTGGCCCCGCTGAGCGGGGCAGCCCCTTCCCCGCTTTCCGAGCTTATGCTAAAATTGTTTGATATTGGTCTTTATCGATAAACCATAGAATCATTTTCAAGGGTATCTATTGGGTCAAGGTCAAGGCGGGAGGGCGGTTCTAACCGGAGGAATACATCAAGTATTTCGAGGATTAGAACCGCGCTTCCAACGTAGAGATTGTGCCCGATAGATACCCTTGAAACTGATTCTAGTCGTCGTGACCGACCTGATGGATCTTAATCATATTCGTAGAACCGGTCTTCAGCGCCAACCCAATGATGATCACCACCAGGTCGTCCTGCTTGATCACGCCTTTGCCCACCAACAGACGCTCAGCGGCATCCATGAGTTTCTGAGTGTTCGCGATTGTAGATATTAAGGTGGGCGCGAGCCCCCAGACGAGAGATAGCCGGTTATAGACCTTCACGTGCGGGGTAAAAGCGTAAACCAGGCGCGAGGGGCGGTGTTTGGATATATACTTGGAAGTCGATCCGGATACTGAAAAGGCAATAATCGCCTTGGCGTCGACCTCGCTGAGCATCTGCACCGCGGATTGCGCGACGGCCTGGGTCACGATATTGTCGTGGTCCTTTTGGTGCATGATGTTGGTACGCAAGAATTGCGACTGTTCCACCTGGGCGGCAATTTTACTCATCATTTTGACGGCCTCCACCGGATATCGGCCGGAGGCTGTTTCACCGGAAAGCATGACCGCATCGGTCCCGTCCATGATAGCGTTGGCCACGTCCGACGCCTCGGCCCGGGTCGGAATGGGGTTTTGGTGCATGGACTCAAGCATCTGGGTTGCCGTGATCACCGGTTTGTTCGCGGCAATGGCCTTCTGGATAATCATCTTCTGGATCGTGGGGACCTTTTCATACTGCATCTCGACCCCCAGATCACCGCGGGCCACCATGACGGCATCGGTGGTTTCCATGATAGCATCGATGTTGTCTACCGCCTCCGGTTTCTCTATCTTGGCCACCACGGGGATATCCGACCCCATGCGAGCAATGATACCTTTGATATCCTGGAGGTCTTCCGCCCGCCTGACAAAAGAGAGCGCCACATAGTCCACCTCGTTTTGAATGCCAAACCGCAGATCCTTTTTATCCTTTTCGGTAAGCGAGGGGGCCGATACCTGGACTCCGGGGAGATTAATGCCCTTGTTTTCCTTGAGTGTGCCGCCGATCCGTACTTTGCAGGTGACGGTATCCGCTGAACTTTCCAGGACCTTCAATTCGATCAAGCCATCATCGATCAGGATCTTGTCACCCACCTTTACATCGTTGGGCAGGTTCTTATAGGTGGTCGCCACCATGTCACGGTTGCCGATCATCTGGTGCACGGTGATTTTGAAGACGTCGTCTTTCTGCAGTTCAAACGGCGATCCGTTTTCCAGCTTGCCGGTCCTGACCTTGGGCCCCTGGAGGTCGAGCAGAATCCCGACCGGCCGGTTCATGCTCCGCGAAAGAGACCGGATCAATTTGATGACCTCGCCGTGCTGCTCGTAGCTTCCGTGGGAAAAATTCAGGCGAACCATGTTGACGCCGGCCTGGATCATCTTTTCCAAGGTTGCGCGGTTATTGGAGGCTGGGCCTATGGTAGCGATGATCTTCGTTTTGGTTTTCATGATTTAAAATTCCTTGTATGAATTTTAAATGGGGTGTTTTTCTTGCCGGATGCCCGGAGATGGTCAGTTGTATGGTTTCTCTCTTCCCCCTTGCCGGGGGCGGCCGGCACCCTCCCCCCGGCCTCCGATCTCTTGCCCCTGGCCCTAATTCAAACATTTAGAACTTAAGACTTAACACAGGCGAAGCCTGTCGCCCTCAGCGACAAATCGAAAGGATCGCCTCCTCCAGCACAAGCCGGGGAGCCAGTGATGTAGATTTAAGCCGCTGATCCGCTTTTTCGAGCAGTTCCAGGTAACGCATCAGCTCGGACGTGGAAAAGCGTTCGGCTTTGGTAAACAACTGATATACAGGGTAAGGATTTTTAGGGTTCCTGGCAATAAGAAGGTCGCCGGCTGCCTTGGCCGCTTTCTTTAAGGAGCCGCTCTTTGTGGAATCATCAGCTGAAAAGGCCGCCTCCCAGCTGGACACGCGTGACTTCTGGCGCTGGTCATAATCCACAATGGCCGGCATGACCTGATCCCGAAAATAGGTGTAGTGGCAGCCTCGTTGCCAGACATTGCCAAAGCGGCTTTCCGTGAATCCTTTGATGTGGATCAGTTTTCTGATCTGGTTGACCATTGCGGCCAACAGTTGCAACGGATACAGATTTTCGGCCAGCAGAGAATTTAAAAATTGAAGCGCCGCTGCCCGATCCCGATCGGTGAACGCGTTGGTAAAATTGTAAATGGGATCCTGGCGTGTTTTGCGGACTATCCGGCGGACATCTTCGGTCTCGATCGTGTCGCGGTCACCGATGTAGCTGGCCAGCTGTTTGACGCTGTTGGTAATCGCGCGCAGATTGAAACCGGCCAATTCCCCCAGCAGGGCCCTGGCATCGGGTGCCATTTTCTTGCCACAGGACTGCAGTACCTGCGCGAGCTGCTCGTTCAGCACGGCGGCCTGGGCGGTGCGATCTGCTTTACGATCTCCCTTGGGTACCGCGCAATCGATCACCAGGCCTTTGTCGGCAATGGTCTTATAGAGGTTGCGCCGCCGATCGACAATATCCGTGGTCACCATCAGGTATTGCTGGTCGGGAAATCCTCTGGCAACGGCCGCTTGCAGGATATCCGCCTCGCTGCTGTCCGCCGGGACTGACAGCTTCTGTTCCCGGCAATAATCCAGCAGCGCCGTCAGCCAGGCATCATCGCGACGTTGTTCTTCCGTCAATTTCAGCGCATTTGCCCGCAGCTCCGGCGTTAGATCATCGAATGCGAGGTTCAGCAGGGCCATGGCTTTCAGAAGGGCTTGCGCAGCTTTGCGCATTTCGTTGCGCTTGTGCGCTGTCCGCGCACGCTCGAGGATCACGGTCGTGTCCTGCTTGGAATAAAAGACCTGGGCATCCAGCAGGGCCACTACTTTGGGCTCGGCCATCAGGGAAAAGGTGTTCACTTTCTCCAGGGCGGCCGCAACCGACCCGCCCCCCCCGTCCACCGGTTCATAGTTGAGGTCGCGGGCGTCACCGGGCAGTAACGCGGCCATCAGCGCCTCCAAGGTCGTTTTCACCAGGAGCTCCTCACCGTGGATCAGGAAAATGCCGGGGGCGTCACCAGTGGCGAAAGCCTTCAGGTACGCGTCCAATTCCTTATGTTTCACAACAGACATGGTGTCGATGAGTTTCTCACGTTTCTGGAACCGGATATTGAACGCGCCCCGCTTCAAGCTACGGGGAATGCGCTCGCTGATCGGGGCGAACGGGCCCGATCTGGACATTGACCGGGCCAACGGCTGTTTACGCCATCTCTAGTGCTTGGTCTTCAGTGACAGGTCAGAGATGTTTGGGTAGTGCCGTAAACAAATGTTTCCCGCGCCGAGGTGCAAAGGCGCAGAGAAAACCTAGAATGGTTTCCGGCTGTGCTGGATTAAAATCCAAAGGGCCTTATTTTATTTGGTTTTCGCGCGAAAGCGCGCTTAAATCCTGGTTTCTGATCTTCTCTGCGGCTCTGCGACTCTGCGCGATGCACGCTTTTACCTGTGTATTTTTGGAAAGTTGCCCATTTCAGGGGCAACCCAAAGCCTGGTCCTCTGGGCCAGGTTGCTTTACTCGGGAACGACGCCGGACCGACTCATGCGGATAAGCATGACCAGGGCCACAGCTGCGCTCAAGAGCCCGATCGTCTGCGAAATGGACAACCATCCGAAGACTTCAGCACCCCGGAAATCACCCCGCGCGGTTTCGATGATAGAACGGGTCAGGCCATACAACAATACATATGTCCAGAACACCCGGCCGGTGATTTGGTTGCGGCGACTCAAAAAAAACAACACCCCAAAGATCCAAAAATTGGTCAGGGCGGAGTACAGCTGGGTAGGATGCAGGGGACTGTCAACCGGTGCCAGGCAATTGCGGTCGGTGAACGTCACCGACCAGAACACATCCGTTGTCCGCCCGTAACAGCAGCCGGCCAAAAAACAGCCCAGGCGCCCGATTGCCTGTCCCAGCGCCAGCGAGGGGGCTAAAATATCAGCGGTCTTTGCCAGGGGCAGTCCGGCCAGTTTAATATAAGCCGCGGCCGTCACCACGGCGCCGATAAAACCGCCGTAAAAGACAAGCCCGCCCTGCCATAGTTTAAGAATGTCAATCGGGTTGGCGGCAAACTTATCCCAGGCGGTTATGACATAGAAAAGACGTGAACCGACAATGGCAGCCACAAGAATGTAGAAACACAAGTCCATGATCTTTTCAGGAGTCTCACCAACCCGGCGGGCTTCCCGCATGGCCAGCACGATGCCCAGGAAAAAGCCCAGGGCGATCATGAAACCGTAAGAGTAGATAGTTATGTTACCTAACGTAAATAGAATTGGATACATTCGTTATGTTCCGATTTATAGGTCGCTTTTAAGAATAGGGTCCGAGGGGCCAAGGTTTCAAGAGGTCAGGTGAAAACCGATTTAGAAAAGTCAACAATCATTGTAAAAAGGGTCGCCCTTTCAAATTTCATATCAGCAGGCACAAAAGCTGTTGAATCCTCCAAAGCAGGATCACTTGAACCCTTGGCCCCTTGAACCCAGGGACCCTTGGTTATTCACTCCGGCAACTTACGCAACACCAGGTGCCCCAGGAAAATGGTCACCCCCACCGTGATGGCGCTGTCGGCCACATTGAAGGCCGGATAGTGCAGGTCCCCAATGTAAAAGTCCAGGAAATCGACGACTTTGCCGAATCGCAGGCGGTCGATCAGGTTGCCGATGGCACCGCCTAGTATCAGGGCCAGGCCGGATGCCAGGAATGGGTGTGATCTGGGTATCTGTCGGTAGAACATGAAAATCAGCCCGATCGCTACGATGGATGCAACCAGGAATACGACTGCCCGAACGGTTGCATCTTGTTGGGCCAGAAAGCCAAAAGCACCGCCCGGGTTATGGATATGGGTCAGGCTGAAAAACCCGGGAATAATAACGATCGACTGATAAAGGGCCATTTTGGCCAACACGACCGCCTTGGTAATCTGGTCGGCTATGACGATAGTGCCCACAATGAGCAGTAGACGGCTGTATTTATTCCTCCAGAATTCAGGCATATATCTCAATAGAATGATACGGTCTAATTATTTTGGGTTTGCCATGAGGTATCCGGATTCAAGGATTCGAAGGTTCCGGGGTTCACGTGAAAAACAAAACATCATTACGCCCGCCAGGTTTTGCATCTGGTTATGCATGGCCTTTGGGCAATGCCGGTTTCAGGTCTTTGTCGCGAAGAAGGCCCCGCAAACTATCGCTCCTTAAGCCACATCCGCCAAAGCGCCCAGGCATTTGGGACAGATAGTCGGATGCTCCTGACTTTCCCCAACAGCCGGATCACTGATCCAGCAGCGAGCACATTTTTCTCCCGCGGCCGGTCCTACGAGGACCTGTAATCCCGGAACCTCTTCACTTGTAAAAATCTCGCCTTCAAGGTCGCCGCCGGCAAAGCTGGCCTGGGAAACGATGAACAGGCTGGCCAGTTCGTCGCTGAACGGTTCCAGGGCCGCCGTCAATTCGGGAGCGGCCTTGATGGTCACCGCGGCATCCAGGCTGTGCCCGATTCGTTTCGCAGCCCGGGCTTCCTCCAGAGCTTTGGTGACCTCACCGCGCACCTTCAAAAGCTGTGACCAGCGATCGGCCAGTTCATCGTCGATATAGGCGGGTTCCACGGTGGGCAGTTGGCCCAAGTGGATGCTCTCTGGTTTCCCTTCCCGAGTCGGCATGTATTTCCAGACCTCCTCGGAGGTAAACGGCAAAATAGGCGCCATCAGACGGGCCAGGGCGTCGACCAGGACGTGCAGAACAGTCTGCGCGCTGCGTCGGGCCGGCGAGGCTGTCGGCGAGGTGTAGAGCCGGTCCTTCAGGATGTCCAGGTAGAAAGAGGACATATCAACTATGCAGAAATTATAAAGCGAGTGGTAAATCGTGTGGAACTCGTAGCTCTCGTAAGCCTTTAGGTTTTTCTCCACCAGACGCGCCAGCCGGTGCAGGGCATAGCGATCCAGTTCCGGCAATTCACTGTAGGGCACCGCATCGGTATCCGGGTTGAAATCAAACAGGTTGCCCAGCATGAACCGACTGGTGTTCCGGATACGCCGGTAGGCGTCGCTGAGCTGTTTGAGAATCGCGTCGGATATCCGGATATCTTCCCGATAATCCGAAGCCGACACCCACAGTCTGAGAATTTCTGCGCCAAATTTATTGATCACCTGTTTGGGGGCAATCACATTTCCAATGGATTTAGACATTTTCTTACCATCGGCATCCACTACGAAACCATGGGTGAGGACGGCTCGATACGGAGCAGCATTCCGGTTGCCGACCGCCGTCAACAGGGCCGAATGAAACCAGCCACGGTGCTGGTCGCTGCCCTCCAGATAAAGGTCGGCCGGCCACTCCAGTCGCTCGCGGGGATCCAGCACCGCGGTGTGGCTGACACCCGAGTCGAACCAGACATCCAGGATATCCGTCTCTTTGCGAAAGCCGTCATGGCCGCATTGGGGGCAACTCGCCGGTCCGGGCAATAGTTCGGCAACCTCTTTTTCAAACCAGATATCGGCGCCGTGCTCGGAAAAGAGATTGAAAATATGATCCAGGATCTCCGGGGTCATGTGCAGCGCCTCGCATTTATCGCACACGAAAACCGCAATCGGCACCCCCCAGGATCTCTGCCGGGAAACACACCAATCCGGCCGGTTCTCAATCATGCCGTAAATGCGATCGCGTCCCCAGTGCGGCACCCACTGCACCCGATCGATTTCTTCCAGGGACCGCTGGCGCAACCCGGTTTTTTCCATGGAAATGAACCATTGCGGGGTGGCCCTGAAGATCACCGGCTTTTTGCAACGCCAGCAGTGCGGATAAGAATGGGCCATCTCTTCGGTAGCCAGCAGGACGCCATTTTGGTCCAATATTTCAATGATGCCGCTATTGGCTTTGAAGACGAACTGGCCGCTAACGAATCCGGCTTCTTCGGTGAAGACCCCTTTGTCATTGACCGGGGAATACGCTTCCAGCCCGTACCTGAGTCCCACATCGTAGTCCTCGCGGCCATGGCCCGGGGCAGTGTGCACACATCCGGTACCGGCATCCAGGGTGACGTGATCACCCAGAATCACCAATGAATCCCGATCAATCCATGGGTGGCGGCATTTCAGGTTTTCCAGGGCGCCGGCCTCGATTTCAGCCACCACGCTATAATCCGTGATACCGAAATTTCGCATGCAATCCGCAACCAGGTCACGGGCCAGGATCAGTATTTCAGACCCGGTATCCACCGCAGCGTAGATGAAATCCGGATGCAGTGCAATCGCCAGATTGGCCGGCAGCGTCCAGGGTGTGGTGGTCCATATGACAATGGCGGCCGGCCGGCCGGCAAGTTCCGCCGCCACGGAGCCCAAGTCCTCCCGGCACGGAAACTTCACAAAGATGGAGGGCGACGATTCGTCGGCATATTCGATTTCTGCTTCTGCTAGTGCCGTCTGGCAGCTGCAGCACCAGTGAATCGGTTTCTTGCTGCGGTAGAGCCCTCCGCTCAGGGCGAATTTGCCGCATTCACGGGCGATAATGGCCTCGTACTCATAATTCATCGTGAGGTAAGGGTCCTCCCACTCACCCATGCCGCCCAGACGCTTGAACTCATCCCGTTGGATATCGATATACTTATCGGCATAGGCCCGACATTTCTTCCGGACCTGCGACTGGGTCATGTCCGCCTTGGCTTTGCCCAGTTCCTTGTCAACATTGTGTTCGATGGGCAGTCCATGGCAGTCCCATCCCGGCACATACACCGAATCGAAACCGGCCATCTGCTTGGAGCGGACGATGATGTCCTTGAGTATCTTATTCAACGCGGTACCGATATGGATATGACCGTTTGCGTAAGGAGGGCCGTCGTGTAAAATAAATCTGGGTCGGCCCTCCATTTGCTTGTATATTTGGCCATACAGCCCGCTCTGTTCCCATTCCTGGAGCTGCTGGGGTTCTTTTTGAGCAAGACTCGCCTTCATTGGGAATTTGGTCTTGGGCAGGTTGAGAGTCTTTTTGTAATCCATTTCTCCTCCAAGAATCGAATTTCTGATCGTGGTTAAACTTTTCTGATTACTGCCAATCCCGCGTTCTGTCAAGCGATATTGGGCTTGTGCAGGTAGAAGGTACAAGGTTGAAGGCTGAAGGGAAATCAGGAGTCCGGTGTCAGGAGTCAGGGGTCAAAATCGAAATCGGGATCGGGATCGAAATCGGAAACCAAGAAGCCGGAAGTCAGATGCCTGACGTCAGAGATCTTCCCTCCTTTGGCGGGAGGGAACAAAGGAGGGGGCATGTGATTCAGGGGTCAAGGGGTCAATAGGTTTATTCTTAATCTTGCTCTTACGCGTAATCTTAATCTGCAGTAATTTCGGGATTAAGAGCAAGAATTCTTTGGCTCTAGGTGCCTCGAACAAGGGCCCCGCTTGTAAATAACCCCCACCTGGGATAACATCACGGACGATGGACATCCTCACATGCTATAAAACATTAGGGCTGCCACCGGATGCCACCGGTGAAGAAACCAAGCGCACCTATCGAAAACTGGTAAATCATTGGCATCCGGATCGTTTCGCCCGGGATGATGCCCTGCACCAATTGGCGGAAGAGCAGTTGAAACTGGTGAATATTGCCTATGCCGAGATTCAACGCCACCAGTCAACCCGTCCGCGCCGCTATCGGGGCTATCAAGCGACCATGTCCCGTTCCGGCACCTCGCGACCGGCAGCATCTGGACTCAGGCCATCGCGGCCGCCGGCGATGGGACGCGGACCGGCCGTATTGAATCGGTTGACCAGAAAATTCAGGCAGATGCTATCCAGCTGGGTTTCTTCATCGCCAAGGTCGGTTCGGACCAGAAAGCCCGCCGGCCAGCCGGCCGGGCCCCGCTCCGCTCGTGTCAAACGTGGCACAATGCCCCCCGGGCGCCGTAAAAACTTCGATCAAATTTTCAACGAAGTTGCCGGCCCGGATGCCGCGAACATTCGAAAGACCGCGTCCCGCAAAAAACACGGCCATCGGAAAACCGCCGCACCCAAAAGGACAGCTGCGCACCCCGGCAATGCCGCCGTACGGGGTAAAAAAGCCCAAGATTCCAAGATAGTTACCCCGGTCAATCGGATTAAGCGGGTTGGAAAGATCCCCCGTGTTTGAGCCGTTTCTGAATATCCCGTATTTTAAGATCGTATCTTGACACACGTATGGTGATCCCATACTATTTTAGAGATATCTTGTAGTTGAATCGGACCGGGTGAGGGAATTCAATGATCGAGGTTGATGCGGCAGGTATTACAGATGTCGGCAAGATGCGTAAAGCGAATGAAGATTCTTACTACCTGGATGAGGATCTTCAGATTTACGTCGTCGCAGACGGTATGGGCGGCCATAAAGCCGGCGAAGTTGCCAGCCGCATTGTGGTTGAGACGATTCGGGACAAGATGAACCAGGAGCCGTCCAATACGGACGGTGCAAGCCTTATCACCCTTGAGCAGGACCTTTCCCCGGAAGCTACCCGGATATTGTCCGGTATTCATCTGGCCAACCAGGCCGTCTTTACCCTTTCGCAAAGCAACAAGGAATACAAAGGCATGGGCTCGACTGTATCGGCGGTCCTGCTGGCCGGCACCCGGATTATAGCCGCCAATGTCGGCGACAGCCCGATATACCTCATTCGCAACAAGACCATCGAAGAGATATACACCCCTCACACGTATATGGCCGAGCATGCCAAATTGGCGCCCAAAGGCGCCAAGCCGCTGGGCGAACAATACGCGCACATGATTACCCGGGCCGTAGGGCTCAAAGAAGCCGTTCAACCGGATCTCTGCGAAATAGAAGGGCTGCAGGGAGATTTACTGATTATCTGCTCGGATGGGCTCAGTGACCTACTGAAACCTGAAGAGATACAGAAGGTTGCAACTAAATATAAACCCGACAAAGCGGTAAAAGCCCTGGTCGCACACGCCAATAAACGCGGGGGTCGTGACAACATTACCGTTATCGCCATCCATATCACCGATCATCCGAATGTCATTGGCGAACAAGCCGGTTATTCCGGGACAACCGCGCTGCCGGTTGACTATGATACGGATGAAGCCTCCCACAGCGCCATGATCCACGGCATCAGCACGGCCGGCGGATTTATCATCACCACGGATGCCTTTGCCATTGGCCAGGAACTCGACCTGACCTTTACCGATCCCAGCAGTGGAGACGCGTTCATGATTTCAGGTACCGTGGCAGACAGGAAAGCGGATGGCATTGACATCGAATTTGAGGATCTATCCGACAAACAGATTGCCAAGCTTAAGAAAGCGATACAACATAGTTAAGTCATCGTTAAGTAAGGAGGCTTAGATGGACTTTCTCTTCAACACCCAAAACAACATTACCGTTTTTGAAGTGGGACTCCTGCTGTTGCTGAACACCGGCATCCACCTGCTGAACAAACCCAAACTCGGCATGTTGGTCAATCTGGGATTTACCCTCTACTGGGGCTTCTTTCTCAATTTCGAAATGCTGTTTGGCGACTCCGGTACGTCCGAATACTCCTTCTTATTTTTTATGTTTGCCATTTTGATCATTATCTTCACCGTGGTTGGCCTGACCAGAGAGGAGGATTGATCCTGGCCGTCCTGCGCCGAGACATGCGGTCCAAGGATCGGGATGCAAACGGGACAAACAGGTCGGCTGAAAAACCTTTAAAGTTGGGCCCGCTGTTGCAAGTCGGTTGAGATTACCCAAAAAAGAACCCCGGGGCGGCCATTCCCCGGGGTTATGTAGGTAAAGGGTACGACTCACCCGATAACGCACCCTAAACTTCTTCCCTTTATATAAAAAATCCCAAAATATTTCAATACAAATTGAACGCCCGAACCGTATCTGCCGACAGGCAGGCCAAACAAAACAGGCGGCAGGTGCATATCAGGCCATCACCCGGCGTTTGTCTCTATGGTATTCAGATTACAGCACTTTTATAGCAATGTGTAAAATCAACATTGTACATTGACATATCAGCCGGTTAATTAATATACCAGACCATATCAAGGCTCTATGCGAACCATAATCTGGAGAAGACACAACCCAATAGAAGGAAATAAACGCATGTCACCACGGATATCCCGACGATCATTTTTAAAAGCCGGCGCATTAACCGCCGGTGCTGTCGCATCCGCCGGTTTGCCGGTCCCGCCCAAGGCCGGGGCCGCCGGGGAGCCGGAACTCTGCACGCTTCTGGACATCCGTAAATGTATTGCCTGCGGAGAGTGTGTGGAAGCCTGCCGGGACGTCAATGCCAAAAAATTTCCCGAACCGCAAGGCGAGATGCCGGTCATGTACCCTGTCAGCAAGGTCAAGATTGCCGACTGGTCTTCCCCGGAAAAACGGGAGGTGGACCACCGGCTCACCCCCTACAACTGGCTTTACATTCAGACTGCCGAGGGGACCTACCAGGACGAGGAGTTCGAGCTCAATATCCCCCGACGCTGCATGCACTGCCGCAACGCCCCCTGCTCCAAGCTTTGCCCTTTCGGGGCGGCGTTCACGCAACCAAACGGCATTATCCGAATCCATCCGGAAGTCTGCATGGGAGGGGCCAAATGCAAACGCGTTTGTCCCTGGCACATTCCGGAACGCCAGTCGGGGGTGGGGCTGCATTTGAACCTGTTGCCCCAGTACGCCGGTAATGGTGTTATGTATAAGTGCGATCGCTGCTACCACCGTATCGCGGATGGCGACGTGCCGGCCTGCGTGGAAGTCTGCCCCGAAGATGTACAGCAGATTGGCCCGCGTCCGCAGATCGTTGCCGCGGCTTATGAACTGGCCAAAGAGATCGATGGGTATGTCTACGGCGATAAGGAGAACGGCGGCACCAACACCTTGTATGTATCGCCAGTTCCCTTCGACGTTTTGAATAAGGCCATCGAAAAAGGGCCGGGAGAACCCCACCTGAAACCGGTGACGGATGTGATGGCCGAACCCAATAAGTGGGCAACCGCACTGGCGGTGGCTCCAGTCGCTGGCGTTCTGGGGGCGCTGGCCCGCTTCAAGCCTCTGGCGACGAACCTGGATGCTGCAAAGGAGAATGACGATGAAATCCAGTCCGATTAGCCGTGGCCTGAATTGGCTGTTCGCAGCGGCACTGTTCGTCGCCCTGTTTACCGGGTTCGGCAACATGCCCCTATACGGCCGCTACTACATTGCCGATATCCCTGGGTTTCATTGGTCGGGGAATTTCATCGCCAATTTGAAAGTTCACCTGGTCACCGGTGCGCTGCTCGCGACCCTGGTGGTATACAGCCTGATTGGATTTGCCCGCCGTAAAGGCAAATGGTCCGATTTCTCAGTTTTGCAGAAGCTGCTGCGCATCTCTATCGCCCTGGTATTGCTATCGGGACTGCTGGTCGGCCTTAAGAATTATGCCTTTCTGACACCGGGATTGGCCCTCAACATGACGCTCACCTTCTTCCATCTGGGAGCGGCCATGCTGGTTGCCGTCGTAGGGTTAATGGCCCTTGTAAAGGACAAGGACAAAGCGGCCTCCTGATCATCACATGGAAACAGCCCGTTTGGTATGCTCTCCGGGAGGATTACGGTTTCTGCAGCCGCAGAAAATCGTCAACGAGGCGCCTTGCCCCCTGTGGATGTGAAATGTTTCGTAAGCATCGTCTCCATGGCCTGTATCAAAGCGGTTTCTTTCCCCAAAGCTATCGTAGTCGCTGCGGCCAAACTATGACAGGCGTCGGCAAAACCGCCCAGCCGACTTGTAGCTGCCGGCAGGAAAGCATCGAGCCCGGGAACCCGGCCGGCGCGAATTTCACGCTGCAAATAGCCTGACACCCGCATGGAAATTTTTACCTGGTTGAGCGCCAATGGTCCAAAGCCCGGCACTTCATTGGGTATGATCTGAAAGCCGGCTGTGAATTTCCCTGACTTGAACGGGGCCCTTTCTTTGTAGTGTTCGCAGAATGCACCGATCGCTTTTACGCCCATGGGGGCAAACCGGTCTTCTGCGTGAAACCATTGGATGTGCTCGGTTTCCCGCAGGCCCCCCTGGCTGATTCTTCGAAATTCACTTCCAAACGCCCCGGCTTGAAGGGCCTTTAAGTTTGCATAGATCCGGTCTGACGCCGGGGTGATACCGTTGAAGCACACTTGAATACCTACTTCCGGACCGTTCTGGAAATAACCGGCAGCACCCAGGGTATCGAGATAAGCACTCAGGTCGCGGCAGGAAATCGATTTTGGCCCAGAACGGTAAATGTAATTCTCACCGGCCTCTTCCGTGCGGATTTCCAGCCCCCCCTGCTGCACCGCTTCTTTAGCAACCTCGCGATTCGGGCCGGCCAGGCGCCCGTCAACAAAAAAGCCGTCTCCCACCGCGCCGATAACGGCAATGGGGGCCAGATCCATATTGTCCGCATCCAGGGTGCGGGCAAAGTAGTAAGCCGTAGCCGCTGCGGACATGTCGCGGTCCCCAGCGAGACCGTATAGTTCGGGGTTCAGATGGTGTAGTTGGTCATCCGCCACCGGGGTCGTCTTATGATGATCCAGAATCAGAACCAGGTTCCGGCCCTCGTTCAGATCTGAGATCAATGGGGCGATACGCCCGGCAAAGTCAGCAAAGACGATCAGACGCTCGGCCGGCCTGAAAACCTTCTCCAGAATGGCCGGATATGGTTTTTCCAGACAATAACGATCAACCGCGAACCCGGCCCGTTCAAAAGCCCGGGTCAAAATGGCTCCCGCCGCCAATCCATCGGCATCATTGTGATGCAGGAGTAGGACCTTTTTTTCCAGCCAATTCTTAATTTCGTCTGCGGCGGCGGCCATTGCAGCCATCAAATCGGGGAGCATCCCGCATCCTTTCATCGCTGTTTGACAACTGGTTGCATCCGTTGTAACGACCCATAACCGCCCTATTACAAAAGATAACGGCAAGCAACCCATAATCGCGGGAACCCCGGCACAGGATCATATATGGAGCCTTTCAGCAAATTTCCATCCGACCAAAAAGCGCGCATCAAATATATTTTAACGGACATCGATGACACCCTCACGTGCGGTGGCCGCCTCTCGGCTATTGTTTTTACCGCCATGGAGCGTCTCCAGGCCACCGGTTTGCGTATCTTTCCGATCACGGGCCGTCCCGCGGGGTGGTGCGATCACATCGCCCGAATGTGGCCGGTAGACGGGCTGGTGGGTGAAAACGGGGCCTTCTATTTTCGCTATGACCGCGCCAGAAAAACGATGATCCGGCGGTATTGGAAAACCGCTGCTGAACGAGGGCAAGACCGTGAGAAGCTTGAACTTCTGAAAGCAGAGATACTGGATAAAATACCCGAGTGCGCCGTTTCAGCGGACCAGGCCTACCGGGAGGCAGATCTGGCGATAGATTTTTGTGAGGATGTCCCCCCACTGCCACCCCAACGAATTGCGGACATCGTCAATCTTTTCGAAGCCGCAGGCGCACATGCCAAGGTCAGCTCCATTCACGTGAACGGCTGGTTCGGCGATTACGATAAACTGGCCATGACGCGCATTCTGTTTCAGGAATCCTGTGATCTGGCTATTGACGAGAACCGGGAGCACATTCTCTTTATTGGCGATTCACCCAACGACAGCCCCATGTTCAATTTTTTCTCTCATTCCGTCGGCGTGGCCAATGTGCTCGATTTCAAAGACCAACTCACCTTTGCCCCGACCTGGGTAACCGCCCGGAAAGGTGGCCATGGATTCGCGGAGATGGTCGAACATCTGCTGGCCTGACGTTCCCCGTCAGCGGCCGTTTTAGTTTGACAACCAGTCACTCCAATTGTAGGTATGAGATGACTTCACACAGGGTATTCAACCCGGTAGTGGCCATCTAATTTACATTGTCAAGGAGGGAACGATGAAGGACGCATTGTTGTTTCGCAGAGTACTGCTGTTTGGACTGGCGCTCGCCCTTGTCTGCGGTCCGGTTTTTGCGACTGCGGCCGATACGTGCAAGAATCGCGGCACCTTGGATGTCAGGTATTGTGATGATAACGGCGACCTGGTAGCGGATCCCCCTAAAGATCCGAGTAAGTGGCTCAACCCCAGCACCCTGGTATTCTCCTACACTCCGGTCGAGGATCCATCTGTTTACGAGAACGTGTTTACCGAGTTCATGGATTACCTCGCCAAGAAAACCGGTAAAAAAGTTCGCTGGTACGGGGCCGAATCCTATGCAGCCCAGGTCGAAGCCATGCGTTCCGGGCGGCTGCACGTTGCCGGCATCTCCACCGGACCCACTTGCTTCGGCGTCAATCTGGCCGGTTACGTACCCTTCTCTATTATGGGCAAAGCAGATGGGTCCTTCGGCTACAAACTGCAGGTCATCACCCATAAAGATACCGATATCATGGCCCTCAAGGATATGAAGGGTCGTAAAATCGCCCACGTGACGCCCTCTTCCAACTCCGGCAACCAGGCCCCCCGGGCGTTGTTCAAGGCCCAGGGCGTTCAGCCCGATGTGGACTACAAGGTCATGTATTCCGGCAAACACGACAACTCCATTATGGGTGTCGCCAACAAGGACTACGATGCCGCCCCCATCGCCTCCAGCGTCCTGGACCGTATGGTCCAGAAAGGGGTCGTCAATAAGGATGACCTGCGGATAATTTGGGAATCGAAGCTGTTCCCGACCACATCCTACGGGCACATTTACAATCTCGATCCGAGCCTGGCCAAAAAGATCGTCGATGCCTTTCTGACTTTCGACTGGAAAGGGACCGGCCTTGAAAAAGAATTCGGCAAACAGGCCGACCGGTTCATCCCAATCACCTATGAAAACCATTGGTCCGATATCCGCACGATTCAAAAGACCAACGGAGTAGTTTACAGTGATGAGTCGCTCAAAGGCCTCAAAGTCAAGAAAAAGAAAAAAAAGAAGAAAAAATAGGTTCGAAACCGACGCGCAGAACCACCGGCATATACGCATGCCGGTGGTTCTTTTTGTCCAACCCGGCCAAAACCGCGAATTGAAATGGATACAGTCAGATCATGCTAAGCATCACGAACCTTAAAAAGAAATACCCCAACGGCACCAAAGCGCTCAATGACGTCAGTTTTAGTGTCGACCAGCCCCAGGTAATTGCCATCATCGGCCCTTCGGGGGCCGGTAAAAGCACCCTGATCCGCTGCATCAACCGCTTGGTGGAGCCTACCTCCGGCCGCATTATGCTCGATGATGTCGACATCATGTCGCTCAACCGGCGTGAACTGCGCAAAGCCCGCCGGCGCATGGGCATGATCTTCCAGGAGTACAATCTGGTGGACCGCCTGACAGTCATGGAAAACTTGCTGTCCGGTCGCCTCGGTTATGTCTCATTCTGGCGCGCCTGGCGGCGGAAATTTCCGCCGAAAGACGTGGTGGCGGCCTTCAAACTACTGGAACGGGTAGGACTCGAAGGATACCAGGACACCCGGGCGGATGCCCTTTCCGGCGGACAGCGCCAGCGGGTCGGGATTGGGCGGGCCTTGATGCAAGCGCCCGACCTGCTCCTGGTCGACGAACCCACGGCCAGCCTGGACCCCAAAACCAGCCGCCAGATCATGCGCCTGCTCGTGGAACTGGTGGAAGAGCAAGGCACCCCGGCCCTGGTCAACATCCATGACGTAGCCCTGGCCCAGACGTTCTCCGACCGCATCCTCGGCCTACGCAAGGGCGAAATCGTGTTCGAAGGCACCTCCAGTGAAGTGACCGAGGACGTACTGACCGAAATTTATGGAGAGGAAGACTGGAGCCTCACCATTCGCAAAGGTGATGAGGAAGAATCCTCCGAAGACGGAAAAAAGGATAAAAACAACGGTTTCATAAGAGAGGCGGCCGCGGGATGAACACTTCAGCATCTAACCCAACGACCGCACCGCCGCGCTGGAACCGGATCCGCATGATCGAAAACCCGGCCCTGCGCTACGGACTGCTGATGCTCGGCATGGCTTACATTCTCTGGTCCGTAGGTGCCCTGGACATCAACTGGCACCGAATATCAACCGGTATCCCCCGTGCGGGAAACATGTTTGCCCGGATGATTCCGCCCGACTTCAGCCGCTGGTCTCTGCTGGTCAAAGGGGTGGTCGAGAGCGTCCAGATGGCCCTGGCCGCCAGCTTTTTCGGCATGCTCCTGGCCATTCCGCTGGGTCTGTGCGGCGCTGTCAACCTGGTGCCCAAACCGGTTTATATGGTGGCCCGCACCCTGATCATCCTATCGCGCACATTTCACGAGATCATCATAGCCATCTTTTTCGTCAAGATATTCGGATTTGGCCCCCTGGCCGGGGTACTCACCCTCATTTTCGCCAGCACAAGCTTCATCTCCAAAATGATTGCCGAGGATATCGAGAACATGCCACCCGGTCACCTGGAGGCAATCCGGGCAACCGGTGCGACCTTTCCCCAGCTGCTGATCTATTGCATCTCACCCCATTCACTGCCGCGGTTCCTGGGCGTGTCCATCTACCGCCTGGATGCCAATATCCGGCACTCAACCGTTGTCGGCATTGTGGGGGCCGGAGGTATCGGGCAGGTCCTGGCGGCAACGTTCAGCCGCTATGATTACGATTTCAGTCTTGCCATCCTCATGGCCATCGTCTCGCTGGTTTTCATCGGCGAATTCTTCTCGAGCTGGGTGAGGGGCTATCTGCGATGACACCCAGTGAACACGCTAAAAAGTACCCAGACGTTTGGCGACGGTTTACACCCCGGACAACCCTGATCCACTACGCCTGGTATATCGGCATCGTGGCGGCGGCTGTCTGGTCCGTCAGCAACCTCGACCTGCCGTGGTTCTATTTTCTCGATGCCCACGTGCAGGCGCTCGATCTGGCCGAACGCATGTGGCCACCCGACCTGACATTCTGGGATACCCTGGCCAAACCACTGTTAGAAACCATCCATATCGCTACGCTGGGGACGATCATTACCTTCGTCATTGCCTTTCCCATAGCGTTTTTGGCGGCCCGCAATACTACTTTCAATACCGCCACCTGGTTTATAGGCCGTCTCATTCTCGTCACCTCTAGGTCGGTAAACACAGTCGTCTGGGGTCTTTTCTTCGTGGCGATTTTCGGCCCGGGTCCGCTAGCCGGCATCTGGGCCATTGCCTTCCGGTCGATCGGATTTATGGGCAAACTGACGGCGGAGGCCATCGAAGAGATCGACGAGGGAGCGGCGGAAGCTATTGAGGCCACCGGGGCTTCCCGGCTCCAGGTATTGATGTACGGTATCCTCCCCCAGGTGCTGCCGGTGATATACGGTACGGCTGTCTACCGCTGGGATATCAATATCCGGGAATCCACGGTACTGGGTTTCGTGGGCGCCGGCGGCATCGGGATTCTGCTCTACTCTTCAATCAACCAGTTTCAATGGCACGAAGTATCCCTGATCCTCTGCTCCGTTTTCGGGGTGGTCCTAGTGAGTGAATTCATATCGGCTTTGGTCCGTCAACGGATCAGTTAAATTCACCCGGAAAGCGTTTCAATTCCGGAAACACAACTTGCAGACGCACTTTGTCATGCTAAGGGTAAATAAGAGTCAAAAATATTGTACGATATATCTGGATGCGACCAAGCCGACTATCACCACAAGGATGAGTTTGATGGCCTTGGCAGAGACCTTGCGTTGAAAACGAGCGCCGCAGTTCATACCGAGTATTCCGCCCACCCCGAATAGTGTTCCTAGAAGCCAGTCCGGTGGCGCCGGTACCCCTTGGTAAAATGGGACCAAGCTGTAAATCGTCACCCCGGCCAGCGATACCACAAAGTTTGCCAACAACACGGCCCCGGCGATGGCATGTACCGGCAAGTGCAATACGGTCACCAGAAAGGGCGCCATAATAGCACCTCCGCCAATGCCGTAGGTTCCGCCGATAATGCCCACGCAGAAGGCTGGAACCAGCACCGCCGGGATTCTATAACAAACTGGCTGGCCGTGCCAAAAGAAGCACACGGGCCGATTGCTATTGACCAATGAACAGGAGGCCCCCGGGGGTTTTGGCGCAGGTTTTTCAGAGCGAAGATTCGCCCAGATATCCATGATCAGACGCCAGGCCGCAACCATGAGCACGATGCCGACGAACAATTTGAAATTTCGCGAATCCGGTAGAAAGGTTGCCCGCAGATAATAACCGACCAAAACGCCGGGCAAGGCCCCGGCGGCAATGCTTGTGGCAAGGCGCCAGGCAACCCGTTTCTCTCTGGCATACTGGACGACACCGCCCGGTGTTCCGACCACGTTATAGAGAAGATTCGTGGCTGTGACCGAGGGTGATACAAATCCCAGAACACTGATTTGAAACGGCATCAACAGAAAGGCACCTGACACCCCGGCCATCGAAGTAAAGAAAGAGATGCCGAAGGCGACTGCCGGTGGTATCAATGCAAACGTTTCGATCCCGGCCACAGGGAGCTTAATGTTGAGAAAGTCCAGCCACATGGGCGACACCACTTCAATTGATCGGTACGCAGAGCCATTGCGTGCTCGCTGATTACAGGCGTCAACCTCCGATGGCACGCATGGTCCGCCATGGATGGGCGCGGGCTTGATAAGGTTCCTGGAAATGACCTTGGGGCTTGGTCTTTGAGGCTTGCTGTATCAAGGCGGCAAGTTCGGCCCTGGTTGCGCCTGACCGCAGGGGGTCTTTGACGTCGATTTCTTTCTCCGAAAACAGACAGGGCCTGATATTGCCATCGGCGGTCACCCGCAGCCGGTTGCAGGTACTGCAAAAGTGCCAGCTCAACGGAGCAATAAATCCGATTTTGCCTTTTGCGCCGGGTAACGTACAGAGCCGGGCAGGCCCATTGGTGGCATCGGCCGGCACTAACTGGGCGGCTTCAATATGGGGTATCTTTTTCATGATTGCGCCTACCGGTAGGTACAATTGGCGGTAAGCGTCATGAGTGCTGGTTTTAAACGGCATCAGCTCGATGAAGCGGACATGCCATGGATGCGCATAGGTCATGGCGGCCATTTTGTCTATTTCCTGATCGTTGACCCCCCGCATTACCACGACGTTGATCTTGATCGGGGAAAAGCCCACTGCTTCGGCCTGCCGGATACCAGTCCAGACCGCATCGAACCGGCTGCGGCCGGCAATGTCCGCAAACGTGTCAGGGCGCAGTGTGTCCAGACTGATGTTGATGCGGTTTACCCCTGCTTTCCGCAACGGTGCGGCCATAGCGGCCAGATGAATTCCATTGGTTGTCAAGGACAGGTCGGTCAGGCCGCGCAGCTTTCCCAGCATTTCGCAAAACCCGATCACCCCTTTTCTCACCAGCGGTTCGCCCCCGGTAACACGGATTTTGGAAACACCGGTGGTGACCGCCGCTTCCGCGAGCCGGTAGAGCTCCTCGTAGTTGAGGATCTCGGTCTGTGCCAGGTGGGGTCTCCCGGAAAATGGGGGCATGCAGTAAAGGCACTTCAGGTTGCATTTATCGGTAATCGAGAGACGCAGGTAATCAATTTTTCTTCCAAAGCCATCTATCAAGGCCAAACTCTCCGCTCCCTTTAGGGTAGTTTCGGTTGTCTTGGCCATTATTGGCCAGGCCATGTCCTTCTGCTGTCCGGGTGTGTCGTTATTGCGCTTTATCGTGACTTGGCGAGCAGTGGTGGCACAGGGACAACCGACTGTTTGGCGGCGGCCGTTTCATGGCCGGCCGGCCTAAATCCCTTTACCGAACGGGCAGTGGGGGTAGCTGCACTCGGGGCAGTCCTTGCACAGGCCGCCGTGGCCGATGAAAGCCAGTTCTTTGGCGGTTATTTTCTCTCCGGCCAAAATCCGTGGCAACATTAGGTCAAGGACCGTAATCCGATGATGGAGCCCGCAAGCCGGAATTCCGAGCAAAGGAATGTCTTTGATGTACGCCACTAGAAACATGGCACCGGGAAGCGCGGCTGCCCCGTAATAAAACTCATGTGCCCCGGCTGACCGAATGGCTTTGCGGGTTACGTCGTCCGGATCGACGCTCATACCGCCGCTTAGCAACAGCAAGTTGCAGCCAGCCTCCAGATGATCACAGATGGCCTCTGCAATCAGGTGTTCGTCATCAGGGGCCATGGATACTCCGATGACCCGCGACCCCAGATCTGCGATCTTTTGGGCAAGAATCGGAGCGAATTTGTCTTCGATCAGGCCATTGAACACCTCGCTGCCGGTGATGACCAGGCCAGCCTGGACCTTGCTCAAGGGGCGAACATTGATGATACCCCCGTTTTGTGCCGCGATAGCCGCCGCTCGCTCTACCGGGACCCGCTGCATGACCAGTGGAATTGCCCGGGTGGCAGCGACCAATTCTCCTTCTTTCACCAAGGTGTGGCTATGCAGGGTGGCACACATGACGTCGTCCACCAGATTGAAAGCAGCCAGAGCGGCCGCATTCACATTGAGCAGCCCGTCATGGGCGGCATGCAGGCCTATCTTGCCTTCTTTGGGATCGTCCTCCCATTGTATCCCTTCGCCGGCCAGTGCTTTGGCCAAGATGGCGGCCGCCTGGTTCTCGTGGATTTCATCTTCCTCTAATTCCAGCAGGTAGAGGTGATTTTTACCGAGCTTCTGCAGCCGGCAGATATCTTCGTCGCAGACCGTATGGCCCTTGCGAAAAGCGGGGCCTTTAAACTCGCCGGGACGAATCTCCGTGATATCATGGGCAAGTTGCATTCCGACCGACTCTTGCAGTTGTATTTTCTTGAGCACGGGCATTCCCCCTGATCCTATATAATTTTCTTGTGCCTAAATTGATTGGCAACGCTGTTTGACTGGGTAAGCTTCAGGTTCTCCAGATAGTTATCTGTGGATCGTTTTGACGCCGAATACACGCCTGTAAGAATGATCTTCTGCGTATCGGGAAAGAGGTTTCTGCGGTGCGTGTCTCGCAACCTGCCGGGCTGATATATGTTGAATTTAACATAACGCATTATAAAAGAAATCACCACGCGGGAATCCAGCGGTGGTGAAGACTTTCTGAGTGTCAGAAATCAAGGCTGGCCGCGAAACGATTCTGCTGCCGAGGATTCAGTGGCATCAGACTGCCTCACAGACAGTGTGTAAGATATCGATTCGATATCGTTCTTGATAAAGATTTCGGTTGCCAGAGCCAGATATTTATAAAAGGCGTTTTTTGCGTTTTCATTGACGGCGCGTGTAAATTCAGACACCCATGCACCCAGATGAACTTCCAAAAACGCCTGCCGACTTAATAGACTATCGACGAGGCGTTTGATATCACCCTGGCTGGCTGCTTCAACTTCCTTGACGGTCAAGAAATGCATGAATTCGAGTTCGGCCGCAATATGATCGGGGGCATCTTTGAAATCCTCAGCCAAGTCAAGTCCGGCTCGGCGGTATTGTTTGACCACATCCAGGGTGGAGTTTCCCATGATCCTGCGCCCCGGTTCCATATAGACTGAACCGTAAGGAGGAGCCGGCACGTTATAAGGACCTACAAACAGCCGCGCAAACTCCACCGTTAAGTCCTCGAGGTTTTCGGCTTGCAGAACGTGCTGGTCGGCCCCGTTTATGGCTTTCCGGGCCGGGGGGCAGACCAGCCCCAGCTTTTCCACCAGATCTACTAGCTTTCCGGATAAGGCTTTATCCGGCGGATAATAACACTCCGCCAGTAGTTTATAAACATCGGATCTGAAAGTTTGGTACTGTAAAAGCAACTCAGCTTCCATCGGGTCTCCTTCATAATCTGCATATGCAATCATGAACCGCAGACGGCTGTTACATGCCGGCCCCGGTTTATAACTCCTCCGGCGTTTCGGACAACTTGAAATGCCGTTCCCCTATGGTGTATACAAGCAGCAGCACTGCCAGGGCGGACACGAGAACAAACACTTCCCAGATCGTGGGCCAGTAACTGGCAAACGGGGGCTGTCCTTCTCCCTTGGGACCGGTGGGCATCACCAGACCGCTGAGGACCATTTCCAGGCGTCCGGCAAACATACCGACCAAAAACAAAACAGCGGCTGTAACCTTTCCCCAGGTGGCCGTTCGCACCGCTGGCATGGCTATTAACGCAAGTGGGATGACCAATCCCACCCACAATGCGAGGTGGTACCATCCTGTGCCCAGCATATGCCGAAATCCATCCAATTCGACCGCTGTCGAAGATACGCCTGCCACGATCGTTCGCCATAGGAAAAAAATCAAACTAAAAGCCATAATAACGCCAAAGAGCCTGCTTATGTCGTTGTAAAGGTTTATTTCCCCCTCGCTCAAGGGAATCTGCGCAAAACGATGGTAGGCCAGGCTGAATAACAGCACGGCTGCCAAGGCGCTGGCAAATCCGGTCAGCGGAAAGTACATGGCTAAAAAGTTTGGGTCGAACGCCGGCCTTGCATCCGGCAGCCCAAAGAGCCAGCCAAGCACCGTGGAGGTGGCAATCGCGATGATGAATATAAATACGCCAAGCCCCTTGCTCGTCCCGGCAGTATTCATTCTCCAAAAAAATAAAAGCAGCACGATGAGGTAAAGCCCATAGAGCATACCCAGCCACCAAAGTGGTGAACTAAAGTTAGGGGAAAACAAGAAGTAGAAAGCTTTCCATGGCGATCCGAGATGTAAGAGCAAACATGTGAACGCTGCAAACAACACTGAAATTTCCAAAAATGCCGTACGCTTTTCGATGGTCTGGTATCGCTTGACATTAAAGACTATGGGAATGGATGAGACAAAGGCAAGTCCCGTACTTGTCAGCGAGAAAAAGACATAGGCTGCGATGGGCATGGTCCAAACCAATATATCCGTCTTGGCGTACACAAGAAAGCCGGTGCTAATCAACACTTTGTAAGCGGTTATCAGACCGAGCAGAATCCCCAGCCCCAGTAACCCATACCAAATTTGTATTTTTATTGCTTTCACCTATATCCCTCCTTTCGTCCGCTCATAACGTGCCGGATTATAGCTTCGAATGTAATATACATTGGGCTCAGTGCCGAGCCTCTCCTTAAGCCTGAAAGGTTTGAATTTTCCCAGTAGTCGGCTTACTTGGCTGTCGGGCTTGTCCAGATCCCCAAATATCCTGGCATCAGCGGGACAGGCCTCCACACAATAAGGAATCTTGCCGGCCTGGATTCTGTGGTCGCAAAAGGTGCACTTTTCAACCACACCCTTCGGTCTGTTCTCGGGAAGCGTTCGCGCCCTTTCCGGATTGCTATAAGGGGTTCCGTTTCCATTGTTTACTTTCTGGGCCATTTCCCTCGGGGAGCTGGTGCCGCCCTCAATAACCGGACGCGGGTCCTTCCAGAATTTGTGCGGGTTTTCCCAGTTGAAATAGATCACTTCATAGGGACAGTTATACATGCAGTACCGACAGCCGATGCATTTATCCGGATCATGCATGGTAATCCCGTTCTTTAGTTTGTGCATGGCCCTCGTGGGGCACCCCGTGGCGCAAGGAGGGTTCGAACAGTGGTTGCAGAGGGTCGGCAGGTAATGGAACCGAACGTTCGGGAACGTTCCCGATGTCTCGGTTATTTTACTGGACCAGTAAATACCATCCTGTACATTGTTTTCGTTTCTACAGGCGATGCTGCAGGCACCGCATCCAACACAGCGCTGTTGATCGATTACCATGGCATATTTGGGCATGGGGACACCTCCTAGATTTTTTCGATTTTAATTCTGGTGGTAGCATAAAATGCCGTGCTGCCGCTCAAGCGATCATACTGGGCCGGGATAAGGTCGTTGCTGCTTCCGCCGCGGGGCACTTTACCAAATACTTTTGAAGCCACCCGGCCATAGGCCCAGTGGCCCTGGCCGTAGCACTTGGCGATCGTACCGGGCCGCACCCCTTCCCACAGTTTCGCCTTGCAGACCAGGCTACCGGTGGGTGATGTCAATTTTACATTATCGCCATCTTTTATTCCGAGTGGCCCGGCATCGGCCGGGTTCAACTTGGCCACATCCTCCCAGGCCACATCACCGGGATCGAGATCTTTGAAATCATGATACCAGGTGCAGTTGGCCGAACGGCCCTCGCGGTTGAGCCTGGATTTGTAATCCACATGGATAAACGGATATTCTTTTTTATCTCCAGCAACATACGCTTCCTCATAATGCGGCACAAACGCCATCTCCCCCCGCGCCAGGTAGTTGCAGACCTCCAGAACATTATCGACGGTGGTATTATGCTTTTCCGCATGCTTTTCCAGAGCCGCCTTCAACGTCTCGCTGTAGAATTCAAACTTTTTGGTTTTGGTTTTCATCTTGCTCCAGCGTTTACGATACGGATAGGGATCGGAATTCCAGACACCGGCTTTGAGGAAGTCTTCCCAGCCGTTGAATTTGTCACCCCCTTTGTATTTGGCCGGATCCCACAGCTTCTGGGTGGCATATTTAAGGGCATAAAGTGCAAATTCTTTTTCGTTGGTCGGGGCTTTGCCGGTTTCTGGATCTTTGTAGGTTTTGTAGTGATCGAGCAGATTGCTAAACCCTTTGGCGGCCAGTTTTTCGGCGATGAGCCAGGGAATTTCGGTCTCATCGATCTTGGATTCTCCCACCGGCTCGATAATCGGTTTCATGAGGGTCACATGCCGGTATCCGTTTCCCATCGCCTTGACATACCCCCACTTTTCAAACATGTGGTGGGCATCGGGAAGTAAGATATCGGAAAACCAAGAAAACTCCGACGCGTTGGTGGTGATGTGCACCAGAAACGGTATCTTGGCCAGGGCGCGCTCCCAGCGCTCCGGCTGCGGACAGGAAAATGCAAAGTTGTTCATGTATCCAATAGCCACTTTGATTTCATTGGGGTCCGCGTTCAGAATACCGTCCGCCGCGTTGTTGGTAACCACGCCGCTGCCGGGTTTACCTTTCTTTAAAGCGGGAAATTCCAGTCGGCCGCGCTGGTCGATTTTCTTGTGCTTTTTGCCCTTTTTGGCGATCTCATCCATGAAATCGTTGGGTTTCGGAAACTTTGAGGTGTATTCCTTGTTGCTCTTCAAGGTACCGCCGATGTTGTCGACCCCCCCGGTAAGTCCGTTTAGGGCGTGGACGGCCATGGCTGCATATCCGCCTCTGACTTGCATGCACGGCCCCCCGCCGAGCCATGAGATAGAATATGGGGCCGCACGCCCCATTTCACGGGCGTGGTGCGCGATCTGCTCAGCCGGTAGACCGGTGATTTTGGCAGCCCACTGAGGTGTTTTATCTTTCAGTTCCAGATTCCACCACCGGACAAGGCCGTGGGTGTGCTTCTCTGCAAACAGCATCTCATCAACATCTTCACCGGCCACAAAGCGGTTCTCGCCGTCGGTAAAGTCGCCCACAAAGTCTTTGTACCAGAGCCCTTCTGTGAGAAGTACGTGAGCAAAGGCCACTGCCAGGGCACCGTCGGTACCGGGTTTGAGCGGCAACCATTCATCCGCCTTTGCCGCCGTCGCCGACAACCGGGGTTCAACAACGGCTATGTGCGCCCGGTCGATCGCTTCACCCCAGGCACTTGAATAATAAGAGACCTGCCGGTTGGCGGCCAGGGGGTCGGCACCCCAGATGGTAATGCATCTGGCATTTTCAACATCGTACTGTCTATAGCCCCAGTATCCCTCTGTAAAATAAGGACCGAATTTTTCTGCTTCAGCACAGATCGCACTGTGGGAGATGTTGTTGGGTGAGCCGATGATTTTGGTCATGCGGTCATAGAGAACATCCCGCATGTACGAATAACGACCGCGCATGAGCATGTATTTGTGGGATTCCTGGTTTTTGCGAAGCTCCATGATCTTATCGGCGATGGTGTTCAGGGCTTCGTCCCAGGAAATGGGTACAAATTTTGGATCTTCGTGGCGTCCCTTTTTGGGATTGGTCCGTTTCATGGGAACTTTGATCCGATCCGGGTCATAGACCTGTTGCAACGCCAGATGGACCCGTGGACAACTCGCCGCTCCATTCACTTTTGAATTCGGATTTCCCCGGACTTTCACTGCCCGGCCGTCCACGACATAGACTTGTTTAGAGCACCAGGAAGTGCAGCCCTGGCAGGTGGACGCCAGCCAGTTGCCCATATCTCCTGATCCTTTTTCTGACGCGGTCGCGAGGGCTCTCAGCTCCGGCTTCAGCCCTGCCCCCAATGCCAGGGCCGCTCCGGCTGTGGCCGACCCTTTTACAAATGATCGCCGTGACAGTTTCACGTTCCCAAGAAGTCCCGTCAGCACGGTTTTTTGCTTATCATTCGTTTTTTTCATAATTCCTCCACCTTGTATGTTGTGACTGCTTTTTCTCCGTTTTGGAATCTGCGTTTTTATCAATCCGGGGTAGTGAAGATTGTCTACGCCCCTTCTTCCGGCCGATATTCCGGCAGGTTTTTCGAATCTTTGCGGTTTTCACGAATGCAGCGGATCCAATACAGCATTTCCTCCGGATCGACCGGCTTCGTGATGCAAGCAAAAATATGGTCGCGTAACGCTTCCTGCAGTTCAGGATGAAAGCGCTCACTGGAAGTACACAAAAAACTCACGTCCGGGTAGGCCAGGGTCAGACTGCGAATCGTGCGGTTATCGATATCAAGATTGTCGATATCCATAATAACGGCCAGAAAAGACGTATTGGACAATAACGCCATCAGGTCGGTCAGTGACCGGCACGATCGGCTTCTGCATTTGGCGGAACGAATCATATCGGCCAGATGCATGGCTTCATCGCTGTCCGAATTTGCGATGAGAATGTCTTGTCCATTTCCCACAGGATTCCAATATGTTGACTACATAATTGAAGTGTTAGTGAAAATTGAGCAGCATCTGTCATCGATATTACAAGAGATGTGCCAATTCATTTGAGGTTGGAATCAATAAAGTGTCAGTGTCGCCTAATTTGTGGTAACAACCTGTAATCAATACCATTATAAATGCATACGGATAACGACATACGTCCTTCCGGATGGGTTGATACGGAGAGTTGATTGGTTCAGGCACCTAAAGGCGTCCGGAATCCGGACAGTTGTGTCCGGATGAAATCAAATTATTATTTAATTACAGATATTTATCTATGACCGGACACTTTGTATATTCGGCTGGCCGGAAGTGGACAGATACGTGGCGTTATAGCATAAAGGCCACCACCCACCGGGGTGTTATCCAATCACGGGTCTCAACGAATGCCGGTTGTGAGGGCGGGTAGTGTGATGACAGGAAAGGTCCCTTCTCAATGCAAGGTCGGCTTCATGATGCGGTATTTTTTCAACTTTTCATAGAGCGTGCTGCGGCTGATGCCGAGTTGGGCGGCAGCCGCACTTTTGTTCCCGGAACAGGACGCCAGGGCATTCTGGATGAGTTGCTCTTCATTCTCTGGAATGGATAGCGGGGTCGAATTCGCATTACGCGCAATGTTTGGTGACTGCTTCTCACGGAGGGACAACGGCAGATCCCCGGGCTGAACTGTATCGGTTTTAGCAAGAACTACTGCATGCTCGATACTATTCTCGAGTTCACGCACGTTCCCGGGCCAGGCGTGTTCAAGTAAGAGTCGCATGGCCTCCTCGCCGATGCTGGTCAACACTTTGTCCTGCTCGCGAGCGAAACGCTTGAGAAAGTAGTTGGCCAGAAGCGGAATGTCGTTTAGGCGCTCCCGCAGCGGCGGGATATATATGGGGATCACATTGAGTCGGTAGAAGAGATCCTCGCGAAAATGACCGGATTTGACCTCGTCTTCGAGCCTGCGGTTGGTGGCGGCCAGAATCCGCACATCGACCCCTATGGACCGCTCGCCGCCTACCCGTTCAATAGTATGATTCTGGAGGACCCGCAGCAGTTTAATCTGGGCTGTCAGAGAGATATCGCCGATTTCATCGAGAAAAACCGAACCCCCGTTGGCTTGCTCGAAGCGGCCGATCTTCTGCCGCGTGGCGCCGGTAAAAGCGCCTTTTTCATGGCCGAACAGTTCGCTTTCCAAGAGGGTGGCTGGATAGGCTGAACAATTGATCACCACGAAGGCACGCCCCTGGCGTTCACTTCTTTTGTGGATCGCTTTGGCCACAAGTTCTTTGCCGGTGCCGCTTTCGCCCAGGATCAAGACATTGGCATCCGTGGGTGCCACATCTTCAATCAATTGATAGACAACCTGTAATTTAGGATCGCGGCCAATGATGTCGCCATAGGCCGATGATTCTTCGACACGCCTACGGAGAGCATGCCGGGCCCGTTCGCCAACCAGTGCTCGCTTCAGGGCCCCTGCGGTTTGATGCATGAGCACCGACACCATCTTCAGTTCGTTTCTGACGCAGTAGCAATGATCGCTACAGGCTACCAACAGGGCACCAAGCGGTCGATTTTCATAGTAGAATGGGAACATTGCCACCCTGCGGGCAGAATTCATAAGCTCAGGGCGGGGTAGCCTGGCCAGCTGGTCGCCCGCCAGCCAACCGAATTCACCGACCTCGCTTACCAGGCCCGTGAATTGCGTATATGCTTCCTCGTATATTGGTGTTGAGGTATCTGCGGCGATATAGAACAAGTTTTCGCGGTTTTCGTCCAAAACCGCGATCGTCATTTTCCGGCACTGCACGATGGCGCGCAGCGTACCAATCACATAGTCGCCTATTTCGTTGAGTGTCGATAAGGCCGCAATATGCTGCGAAAAGGTCAAAGAGGCGGATAGCTGTTTTTGAGCCCTGTCAAGTTCGACGTTCTTGGCTTCGAGCTGTTCGTTTGATTGGCTTATTTTGGCCAGGTAATTTTTGACCCGGTCGAGCATGCCATTGAAGGCATCGGTAAGCGCAGCCACCTCTTCCCGCCCCTGAATATCCAACCGTGTATCCACCGATTTCTCGTCGATGGTTGCAACCGCATTCTTAAGTTGTGTAAGGGGTCGCAGCAGCCTGCTGATGAGAAGGTTGGTGATAATGAGTGCTATCCCCAGTACGGCCAGGCTCAGCAACGCCATGGAAATCCACATCGCAGCGACCTGTTCGCGGTAGGGTGCTTCCGCCAGGCCCACTCTGAGAGTACCCGCCCGGCCACCGAATATTGGCAAGGCTACATCAATGAACCGTTCTTTTTTTTCAGAATTGATCTTTACTATTTGACCGTGTTTTTCAGTTGGGCTGGGCAAATTCAGTCCAATGAGCGCACTTGGTATGCCGCCCTTGAATGTGTGGGCCACTACCTGGTAGTTCCGGTTGACAATGAAGAGATAGGCTACGGTTGCATCGCTGGTGATTTGATCCTCGATCATTTTCTGGACGGCAACGACATCGTTGATAAGGATCAGGTCGGTCAGGTCAAGTGCCAGTTTCTTGGCGATGGCTTCAGCCCGCACTTCAGCGGCCGCAATTAAGTTGGCGCTGAATCTTTCAGTGAGAACCATTGAGATCAAAAGGCCGGTACAGACCACAATGATCGTAACGGAAACCAGCAATGCGTTTTTAAGGCTGCGAAAGCGCACCAGTTATCCCTTTCCGGCATGTAGCGTTGCTGACATGTCCCGAACCGGCTGGTACCAGCTTTCATCGGGAGCCACAAATCCGTCTATCATTAATTTCATGAGAATCGCCCGGCCTGTCTTGTTCTTGCCCATATTCAGAACCACATTTCGGATCTGATCTTTTATGCCATCTTCCATGTGCGTGGAAACCACCAGAGGCGGACTTCCAAAAGGGGCGGACTTTCGTATAATCCGGGTTTGTGAAGTATAGAAAGATGCACTCTCCTGGAAATACTCCCATATCTGGCTGTCCACGGCAGCCCCGGCAACCAACCCCTTGGCAACAGCCATAATTGAATTATCGTGGCTATATGTGTAAACCGTGCTTTTAAAGAACGTGGCCGGCGTTTCATGAATCTCGTGCAGCCAAAAGGTGGGTACCAGACAACCTGTATTAGAATCGGGGTCCGTGAATGCAAATGTCTGTTGCCGCAGAGCGGACAGGTCCTTAATAATGCTGTCACGGTGGACGATCAGGTAGGATTGGTAGTAGGGCTTTCCCCGCACCACCGGCGTGGCCACGGCTTCGAATTCATAGATTTCGCGCTGGGTGGCATAGGGTCCGGTGCAAACAAAGGCCATGTCAATCTTACGCTGTGGGAACAGTTCATTGACCTCAACATACGTCTTGCGTTGCAGCAGTTCGATGTCCCGGTCGACCTGGTCGCCGATATAGGATAAGAGTTCATTATAAAACTTAATGGTTTCCTTGGGAGATATCATGGCGGCGACAGCAACGCGCAAACTGTTTGATTTAGTTGCCGGGCCAGTGGGCGCCGGCTGGGTTATGGCAATCTCCTTCTTGGAAAAATCGACTTGCTTGTACTCACTCCCTTTCTCGCAACCCAATATCATAATGACAAGGGTGGTGATACCGGTCACCACGTACAATAACTTTCTGTTTTTAATTAACATTTAGCTGTTCCTATTTGGTCAGAAAGTGATTACTTGAAGATAGATCGAGGTGCCAAAGCAGTTCGCCGCATCGAATGGAGTCGCAAGCAGATTATACCACATTGTGGTATCTATAACTATAAGGCGAGTCTAAAAATCGGTCAAGCTAAATAAGCAGGGCATCATCGACACACAATCGGTGAGTTCTCATTAATGGAGATACTGCCTACCTAAAGTATTGCCGACGCTATGGTGAGCCTGAGTGACTTACCCAACGCTGTGAGTGTAGATGCTGAAATGGGGTTCCAAGGTCGATCAAAAAATGGCCAGGCCCTTTGAATGACTTTCAAAGGGCCTGGTCTCATACCAACGATGGGGTTGGCACTATGATGGTGCCCGGGACGAGAATCGAACTCGTACAGAGCTTAGCTCCGAGGGATTTTAAGTCCCTTGCGTCTACCAGTTCCGCCACCCGGGCAGGAACCAGCTCAGGGATGTTTTTGATACAATCTTGGCATTGCCCGCAAATATCAGATCTTCGAAATACTCGATGTATTCCTCCGGTTCGATATTCGCGGCCGTGTTGCGCTTTAGCGAAATACCATCCCTGAGATGTCTCCTGTGAGCTTGGCTATTTAACTTAAAAATCCCATCAAGGCAAGCAATTAAGTTGGTCTAAAACTACATTTAAATCAATGGTATCAAAAGTGTGAGAATGCCGCTCTGGGACTAAATATGCCGCCTGGTTAAACGTAAGGCCTGGATCACGCCATGACATTTACAGGCCGTGCTGAGTAGTACTGGGCCGCCTGCCGGGACAACTTCGCCCAGAGCGATGAACAGATCATTGGGTCTGATACCCCCCACGCCGGGTGCCAGCTGCCGGCTTTGGACCACTACGGAAGTATAGTCTTCGAACTTTATGCGGGCCAGGATTTCATATAGGTTCCGTTCCCTGACCGTACCGGTGTAGGTACAGATATCGGCCGGTTCCGGACAGTCATCCGGGCAGATGAAATCAGCATGACTGACATATACCTGCCCACCAGTACCCGGCATTGGATGCGGCAGTTTCTCCTTGACCTGGTCCGGCACGGCCAGCATTTCTAGGGAAACCTCTTCAGGCAGGGTCGTCCGCACCCACTCAAAGGCCACATGCAGCGGCACTGCGGGGATGATCCAATCCGGTGGGTCGGCACCCTTAAGGCTCTCGGATAGAAAAAGGATGCTGTCCGCAAAAGTGAATTGTCCGCCTGATTCGGTCACATCAATTCCTCGCTCCGGATCAGTATCCACCACGGTGACCCTGTTTTTCGAATTACGCTTTAAAACCCGCAACGCGTGCAGACCGAACTTGCCGGCGCCCATTACCAGAATGTGGTTCACAGGTACCTCCCATATAACATTGCAATTAAGGTCTGAGATCTTACCATAAGTTTTATTCTAGTTGTACCTGTAAGCTTCAAAGCGGTTGTCATGCCGGACTCGATCCGGCATCCAGTATTGTTGGTGAGATATCCAACAGGTACCGTATTAGGATGTTGCCGGGCCTCCGCCGGTAAATGCCCTCTGGATCCCGGCCTTTGCCGGGATAACGACCTTGCAATTTCAGCTAATCCAACCGATCGCCACTTGTCAAAGAGAATTGGCTCTGGTAATTAGAACCCATGGAAAATCAAAAAAAACTGATACTTGCATCCCAATCCCCCCGGCGGAACTATCTGCTGGAACAAGCCGGGCTGACCTTCGCAGTCAGGCCGAGCACGGTCGATGAAGCTGCCGTCCCAGTCTGTGCGCCGGAAGAATATGCCCGCCGGCTGGCAGACGCCAAAGCCGCGGACGTTGCAGGCCGCTATCCCGATAGCTGGGTGATTGGGGCCGATACGATTGTCGTGATCGATGACGATATCCTCGGCAAACCGGATTCCGAGGATGCAGCCCGCCAAATGCTGCGCCAATTGAGCGGTCATACCCACGAGGTAATGACCGGCTTTGCCATCCATTGCCAGGCGGCCGAACACCGCTATGCGACAACGATCACGACCGCCGTGACCTTCAAAAGCCTTTCGGATGGTGAAATTGAGTGGTATGTTCAGACCAAAGAACCCTTTGACAAGGCCGGCGCCTACGCGATCCAGGGCATCGGGACCTTCTTGGTGCGCAGTATCCGGGGGTCGTACACCAATGTGGTCGGACTCCCGGTGTGCGAGGTGATCGAGTACCTGATCGAGCAGGGGGTGGTGACGGTGCAAGGGTCCGAGGGGCCAAGTGTCCAAGGGGTCGAGGGATAAAACCAGGAGTCGGGAGTCGGGAGTCAGGTGTCGGGAGTCAGAGGACTACCAGAAAACGAACGTCGAGGCAGGAAAAACACTTTGAAAGAGAGAATTGCGCAGATAAATAATCGCATTGCCGCTGCGGCCGAGCAAGCCGGCCGCTCGCCGGATGAAATCCGGCTCGTGGCGGTCAGCAAGACCAAACCGCTTGCCAGCGTGCAAAAAGCGCTGGAGGCCGGGTTGAACCTGTTTGGGGAAAATTATATCCAGGAGGCCAGGGAAAAAGTGGGTGCGCTGTCCGGCTCCGGGGCCCAGTGGCACTTCATCGGACACCTGCAATCCAACAAGGCCAAATACGCGGTCAAACTCTTCGACCTGATTCACTCGGTCGACTCTCCCAAACTGGCCCGTGAGCTGAACAAGCAGGCAGCCAAGATCGACAAAGTTCAACCGGTACTGGTCCAGGTCAACATTTCCGCCGAAGCCACAAAATCGGGCACTTCCAGCGAGGAAGCCGTTGACCTGGTAAAGGCGATCAGCGACCTGCCGAACCTGTCGCTGCAGGGCTTGATGACCATGCCGCCCTTTTTCGATGACCCAGACAGAGCGCGTCCCTACTTTCGGGAGCTGCGGCAGCTGCGTGATTATATCCACCAACTGGCCATTGACGGTATCAGCATGGATGAGCTCTCCATGGGCATGACCGGCGATTTTGAAGCAGCCATTGTCGAAGGGGCCACCCTGGTGCGCATCGGTACCGCTATCTTCGGAGAACGCGCATGAAGCTACTACTACATACCTGCTGCGGTCCGTGCTCGATCTACCCGGTTCAGGTACTCCGGGACCAGGGCATGGAGGTAATGGGCTATTTCTACCGGCACAATATCCATCCCTACACCGAATGCCTGCGCCGCCAGAAGACATTGCAGGCTTACGCGGACGACTGCGGATTAAAAGTGATTGTTCAGGAAGGTTACGATGTAGAGGGTTTTTTACGCGACGTCGTTTTCCGCGAAGCGGATCGCTGCCGGATCTGCTATCACCGGCGCCTGACAGCCACGGCTCTGGTTGCCAAAAAGGGTAAATTCGACTGTTTTTCCACCACCCTGCTCTACAGCAAATTCCAAAATCATGCCGCCATCCGGGAAATCGGGGAAGCGGTAGCCGCCGCGACCGGCACCACCTTTCATTACCACGACTTTCGCGAAGGCTGGAAAATGGGGGTTACCGAATCCAAACGGCTCGGTATGTACCGCCAACAATACTGCGGCTGCATCTACTCGGAAAAAGAACGTTATTATAAAACGAAGGGTTCAAGGGGTCGCGGGGCCAAGGGTTCAAGTGAGAATCAATCCTCCTAAGACCCTTGAACACAGTTGATAAAGCAATTTAAACACCCTACCTCAAAAGCTCTCTGGCCCGCCCGATTGACTCTAACTGTATCGGACTTAATTTTATAGAATGTTTGGAAATTTCATCTACTTCATTGTCGTCCTGCTTATATACCTGACTTACCAGTCGCCGGAATCGATTGAGCTCGCATTCAGCGAGGCTTTCCTAACCTTTGGTGCATTGATATTCTTTTATCTGTTTTTAGCAAAATATGCCTTTAGACGTCTGGAAAAGTCTGCGGCCGGAAAAAGTCTACCTGCGGTGGATTACAGGTTCTCGAATATCCAGAGGCATTTGGCTATCCTCGCAATTGGCTTGTTTACAGTTGATATTTATGGCCTCCATCTCCCCGCTTTTATATCCAACTTGCCGATACTCAGCCATTTCCCAACTCTGAAAGCCCTACTTTTTCTCATCCTGTTCATAGGCTACCTTGCGATTATATGGTACTACGCTTATCCGGTAGGTAGAAGATTTGGTATGGTCGGTGAATCCCGGCGAGGTTATATCTGGTCAAACATCGCCTTATCGGTTCCAGTATTAATCCCCTGGTTCATCATCTCTATAACCGCTGACCTTCTATCTTTTTTACCTTTTGAATACTTCAAAGACATTCATAACAATCCAGTCGGTAGTTTATTGATTCTCATCGCTCTATTGCCAGCAATAGCGATCACTGCCCCTGCTCTTATTCAACGCTTTTGGGGCTGTCAGCCTTTAAGTTCGGGGGTACATCGAGACCGAATCGAATCGATGTGCAATAGGGCAAAGGTCAAGTATGCCGAAATTCTTAGTTGGCCCATCTTTGGCGGACGCATGATCACAGCCGGCGTGATGGGGCTGGTTCACCGGTTCAGATACATTCTCGTAACCGATGCCTTGTTGCAGAACTTATCATTCGAAGAAATCGATACGGTCATTGCCCACGAAATTGGGCATGTCAAGAAATACCATATCCAACTGTATATATTCTTCTTTCTCGGGTTTTTACTGCTCTGGTTTTCTATTCAAGACGTGATACTTTTCATTCTTTTTTACAATGCCTATGCGCTTTTTTCAGCTGAGATAATAGGTAAAATATCACTTCAGGTTCTTTATGGCGTGTTCAATATTTTCTTCGTAGCTATTTTTCTATTGTATTTCAGATATATATTCGGATTCTTTGTAAGAAATTTTGAGCGCCAGGCAGATGCATTTGTGTTCAATTTAATGCCCTCCGCTTCTCCGCTTATCCGCTCGCTTGAAAAAGTAGCTTTGACAAGCGGTCAGTCTCCGGACAAACCCAACTGGCATCATTTCAGCATCTCGGAGCGAATTAGGTTCCTAAGAAACTGTGAAACCGACAGAAGGTTCGTGAAAAACCACGATCGTAAAGTTAGGAACAGTCTCATTGCTTATGCCCTGGTACTAGGCATATGCACCACAGCCGGATGGTCCATAAAACCAAGCACATTGGAAAATAAACTAATCGCCAGTTTTCCAGAAAAGCTCCTTATTCTTCAAATCGAAAAAACACCGTCTAATCCCGACCTCCATTACAACCTTGGCTCTGTCTACCTCGCCAAAGGCAAGTTTGCCGAGTCCATGGATAGTTACCAGCGCGCCATCGAATTACGGCCGCACTTTCCGGAAGCACTCAACAACCTGGCTTGGTTGTACGCCACCTGTGAAGATGAAAGTCTGAGACGACCCTCGCAAGCCTTGAAACTGGCCCTGGCAGCGGCTGAACTTATGCCCCAAGCCCATATCCTGGATACATTGGCCGAGAGTTACTATGTCAATGGCGATTTCAAAAAGGCCCTGCAGGCCGGCAAACAGGCCCTGCATCAGGCCACTGAAAATCGGGACTACTACCTCAAGCAGGTCATCCGGTTTGAAAAAGCAACAACAGGCGTGATGGTGGAGCGCCAGGAGATCGTCAGCCAGGAGGCGGAGGAGTGAAGGCTTGTATCTGGGGTCAGGTGTCTGGAGTCCGGGGTCGGAGTTCCGGTGTCCCGTCTTCGCTCTGCGAGCTAGGCCGGGCAAGCAGGGGTCAGGCTTCCAGAGTCAGGTTTGAGGGTCAGAAACCGATTAAAACCCCTGGATCCCGGCCTTCGCCGGGATGACGTCCTCGTACCCGAGTCTCATTTCCCAAATGAAAGACCCCGGTCTTTGTGACCGGGGTTGTGATTTTGATAATGCCGTGAACCATAGGGTTTGAAATCCTTGAACCCTTTTTTCTATTTGATACAAACTTTGCGCACCTGAATCAGATCCAACAGGCCGCCGAAGATTTTGCCGATGCCGTCCTGCTTCAAAGTGGTCATACCATCTCCCAGGGCCTGCTCCAGGAGGTCTTCGACCGGAGAAGTGTTCTGGATCTTGTTTTTCATTTCATCCGTGCCCATCAGCAGTTCATGCAGGCCACAGCGCCCGGCGTAGCCGGAGTTGTTGCACTTGTCGCACCCGTCGATTTTGTGGAGCATCAGGTCATCGGTATAGGGAATGTTGACGTATTTATCGAAAAGCTCCTGGCTGCCATATTCCCGCACCAGTTCTTCATACTCGGATTCATTGGGGTGGTATTCCTTTTTGCAATTCTTGCAGAGCGTCCGTCCCAGCCGCTGGGCAAGGATGCACAGGATCGCGTCGGCAAAATTGAACGGGTCCATGCCCATGTCGAGTAGACGGGTGATGCTTTCCGGGGCGCTGTTGGTATGCAGCGTGGAAAACACCAGGTGACCGGTGAGAGACGCCTCGATACCGATGGAAGTGGTTTCCTTGTCCCGCATCTCGCCCACCATAATGACGTCCGGGTCGGCCCGCAGGAAAGCACGCATGGCCGAGCCGAAGTCAAAGCCGATCTTCGGCTTTACCTGAACCTGGCGCAGGCCCTTTTGCGTAATTTCGACCGGGTCTTCGGCGGTCCAGATCTTGGTCTCCACTTTGTTGATGTACCCGAGGGCACTGTGCAGGGAAGTGGTTTTGCCGGAACCGGTGGGACCGCAGACAAAGATGATCCCGTAGGGCTGGGTAATGACGCTGACGAAGTTATCGAAGTTTTGCTGGGTCAGCCCCAGTTTTTCCAACGGAATCGGTTCACCGGCCGCCAGGATACGCATGACGATATCCTCAAGTCCGCCCTGGGTGGGAACGGTGGCCACACGCAGCTCGATATCCAGTCCGCCGAACTTTTTGAACTTGATCTTGCCGTCCTGTGGTTTGCGGCGCTCGGCAATGTCCAGATCCGACATAATCTTGATTCGGGAAACGATGGCATTCCGGTACTGGTAGGGAATGGTCTGGTAGACTGTACAAGCACCGTCCACCCGGATCCTCACCTGGGTATTCTGTTTGCCGGGATAGGGTTCGATATGAATATCCGATGTGCCCCGGTTGAAGGCATCGATGATGATCTTGTTGACCAATTGGACAACCGCGCTGTCCTCTTCACCGACACCGCCGATCTCATCTTCCATCTCCTCTTCGTCTGATTCGAGCTGCGAGAGGATGTCGTCCATGGACGCCAGCTCTTTCTCGTCCTGGGTAAAAAGGTTGATAAACTCCATGATGTCGGGTTTGAGCGCTACGCAAAACCCGATCGGCTTGCCGGGAAAAAGCATTTTAAGACTGTCAATGCGCTGAAGATCGTTGGGGTTGTCAATGGCGATAATGACTTTGCTGTCCTCGACCCTCAGTGGCACGAACGAATTGTTCTTCATGAACGGCACCTTGAGCTTGGTCAGCAGTTCGCCGGGGATCGGGGTGTTTTTGTTGAACTCCACAAAAGGCACTTTGTAGAATTTCGATAGCGATTTGCCGATTTCCGCCTTGGGAATCTTGAGGTCGCCCATCAGGATATCTTCGATGGGCTCCTTGCGCTGGCGGGCCTGGGTAATGGCCTTGTCCAGCTCCTTGCGGGTCAGGATGTGGTTTTCGAGGATGTAGTCAAACTTGGTGGGCCGGCCTCCCCGGGCCATGCGTTTTTGATTGTACAGGGCGATTCCCAGAATCTTGGCCAGTTCTTCAACGGCCCACTCGTCAATGGCGTTAAAGGCATCTCCCGAGGTGCGGTTGATCATTTGGATGGCGCCCAAAAGGAATTTTTTATAGATAATCGGAAACACCAGAACGGCCCGAGTGGTAAACCCGGTTTTCTGATCCCAACTGGAGTCGAACTTCAGCTTCGGATCGATGGCTTTCAGTTCGTCCCCGTCGTAGGCATTCTTGATGTTGATCAGTTTCTGCTTGAATGCCGAGCAGCCGGCGATACTGTTCGGGGAAACAGGGATCCGAATCTCGGCAACCTCTTCGCCCGACTTGAACCGCGAGACCAGTTCGCGGGTTTTCCCGTCCACCACGTAGACGGTGATCCGCTCGGCCTCGAACAGCCCGGTTATTTCATCGCGGAGGTTGATGAGGATGTCGTCCAGGTTTTTAGCAGCATAGATCTTATTGCAGATTTCCTGCAGCTTGGTGCGGTATTCCACCTCTGACTGCAGGTCGACATCTTTTTTATTATTTGCTATTGCAGGCTCTGCCGCCATGTGTCACCCCTTATGTTAGCAATTAAGCGCTACGGGTCCGGCGAATCCGCTCCATTTTTCTGGTCGACAAATTGCCGGTAGAGTTTCCTGCCGCCGCCGGCAATCAACATCACCGCCATAAAGTAGAAGCAAAATTTGATAAACCCTATGGATGAATCAAACGTTTTGATCTGTTCGATTTTCGGCATTACCTGGGGAATTCTGAAGAGTACCATGATGCCCATTAGGAACAGAGCCATTCCCCAGACAACCTGAAAATTGCTTTTATTGTCCGACATAAACGCCAAGCCAAGTTGAATCTGGTTGATCTGCCACGCCCGCTATGGTCCGACAGGTTCGAGAAATATAAACCAATTCATATGATTATGTCAAATCTTAATGAAATCACGGGGTCCCCAGTCGGGGTACCATTGAAGGGTCCAAGGGGTCAAGGATTCTAGGATAATGCCAGTACCAAACCAAAGCGCTTTCTGTTTGGCGTTCAGCCACCTGGCGCCTGCCCCCTGATTTCTGATTTCCGACTTCCGGCCGGTTGCTGTTTATCCCTCCAGTCCGCCTTTGAACTCGGCTTTGCGCTTTTCCAAAAACGCCGTGGTGCCTTCCTGGGCATCCGCGCTGGCCATGCACAGGGCAAACGCGTCCACTTCCATGGCACAGCCGGTTGCCAGGTCTACATGAATTCCAGCATTGATCACCTGTTTGGCCGCCCGCAAGGAGACTTTACCCCTGGCCGCGATGGTGGTGGCGGTTTTGATGGTCTCCTCCATGAGGGTATCCAGGGGCACGACTTTGTTGACCATGCCGATGCTGAAGGCTTCGGCGGCCGGCAGCATGTTGCCGGTAAAGATCATCTCCTTGGCCCGGCTTAGACCCACCAGCCTGGGCAGGCGCTGGGTGCCGCCGAAACCAGGGATTATGCCCAGGGTAATCTCGGGCAGCCCGAACATGGCGTTTTCGGAGGCGTAGACAAAATCACAGGCCAGGGCCATCTCGCTCCCACCGCCCAATGCAAATCCGTTTACAGCGGCAATTACCGGAATGGCCAGATCCTGGAGCCGGCTGATGACGGACTGTCCCTTGCGGGCAAACAGCTTGGCCTGCAGGGTATTGCACTTGGCGATTTCGGTGATGTCCGCCCCGGCTACAAAGGATTTTTGACCGGCACCGGTCAGCACCAGTACCCGGATCTGTTCATCCACCGCGATTTCATCCAGGGCCTGAGCCAATTCATCCAGCAGGGCACCATTGAGAGCGTTCAGGGCTTTGGGCCGGTTGAAGGTGATCACCGCAATCCCATCATTCACTGCATATAGTATATTCTCGTACGCCATTTTACGCCTCCAAGTTAAGATTGATGGTACCTTGTTAGATTACTATATCTGCTGTTTAGAAGCCGGTCCCTCTTGGCTTCAACCTTGTTTGCCTTTAGACTTTTTAAACGCCGTTGGGTTTATTTCTTTGATATAGCCTCTGACCCCGTGAGCGATACCATCGCTCAACCTCTGCTGGTATCGGGAACTTTTCAGACGCTTGCACTCGCGCGGGTTGCTGATAAAAGATGTTTCGATCAATACCGCCGGCATCTCGGCCCCGAGCAGCACGTAGAAAGGCGCCTGTTTGACCCCCTTTGAACGGATCTTCTTGTAGTGCTTATTCAGATTTTTATACAATCCGTCCTGGACATTACCGGCCAAGCGGCTCGATTCGTTTATTTTCGCGTTCTGCATGAGATCGGTCAGGATGGTCTGCAGATCGCTGATATTCTTGGTGGACGTCATATTTTCAAAAGCTGCCACTCGGATAGCGTCCTCGTCCGTGGCCAGGTTGAGAAAATAGGTCTCGATACCGTAAGCCCGTTTGTCGTCGTGGGCATTTGTATGGATCGAGATAAACAGGTCGGCATTCTTGGTGTTAGCAAATGCCGTGCGCTCTTCCAGAGTAAGGTACTTGTCGGTGGTCCGGGTCATCAACACTTCGCAGCCGAGTTCCTTTCTGAGTTTGGCGGCCAGTTTCAACCCGATTTGCAGGACGATGTCCTTCTCGTGGACGCCCTTGTAGTAGCCGGGCGCACCGAAGTCCCGCCCCCCGTGCCCTGGATCGATGACAATGCGTTTGACGCCCAGGGACAATTGCCGGGCAATAGCGCCGGCCGGTACTTTGCCGTCGATCTTGACGGAGCTGGTTTTACGCTGGGTAACTTTGGGCTTCTGTTCCTGTCCGCGGACATCGATAACGATCCGGAAAGGGTTTTTCAGCGGGAATATTTTGTAGTTCTTAAAGGATTTGATATCGACCACCACCCGGACGGTGTCCTGACTGTACTGCCCAGCCCGGGCATCGCTCAACAGATTGTCATTGATCGGGATTTTACGTTTGGTACCACGGTCAAGCCGGGCCTTTTTCAGGTCTACGTACAACCGCTGCGGTTTGTTGATGGCGGTGTCTTTTTTGAGGAGGCGGTGGGTATAGGCGGCCTCGCTGTCTGCATCGATGACAATGCGCGTGTAACTTGGATTCGACCAGTAGCGCAATCCCGTTACCGTGGCAACCCCCGGCACTGCCTTGGTCTTCAACAATTCCCGGCCGGTCTTACTCGCGGTGTGAGCTTTGAAGATCTGCTGGGCGATGGCATCCTGGCTTTCCTTGGGCGACGGCGGTGCAGGTGTCACCGGTGCGGAAGCAACTGCCGTGGGAACTTCACGGCCTTTGCGGACAAGGATTTTAGTCGCTTTGGAACTGTATGCGCTGTTGGGAAACTCTTCGACAACGCGGGCCAGCAGGTCCAGACCGTCCTCTCGATCAGCGTTCCGAAAACTGCGTTTATACATTTCCAGGTAGCATTCTCCGGCGCGGAAAAGACCGGCAGCAGCCCAGGGACCGCTGGGATCGCGTTCATACACTTGCTCAAATTTTTCGATCACCTGTTTCCACAGATCGCGGCGACCGGATCGTTTTTTGGATTTCACCAGGGAACGATAGCTTTTCTCAGCTTGGTTGAACGCAGCCTGGTAATTATTTTGGGGGCCAGGTTTGGCTTTGATTGGAGCGGACGATTTCGGCCGGCTTGTGCCTTCCAGACGCAATAGTTGTTTGCGCGCTTTTTCGGCATAAGGTGACCCGTCAAAACGACTCACAACGCGCTCAAAAATATCCTGCGCCTCGCGCCGGTCGGACTTCAATAAAGAGTTATTAGACAACCCGAGATACAGCTCGCCGGTTGTGTAGAGTGCCGCAGCCGCGGCCGGTCCCCGGGGATCCTGTTTGTAAACCCTATCAAACTTGTGAATCACGGCAAACCATTTATCGCGATACTTGTGCCAGCGGGTGTTCCGCTTCAATTTTTCGTAAGCCGCCTGAGCTTGGCCATAGGCCGAATCGGCCGGTGCTGCCGCCGGCACCTTGACAGCTTTTTTACGACCGGAAGCCTCAATTTTCGCGATGGCGGCGCGCGCTTTCGGGGTATAGTCGCTGCGCGGAAACCGCAGCGTTATGCGCCGGAACAGATCCTGGGCCTCCTGGAGATCTGCTTTCCGGTAGCTCTGCTTGTACATCTCCAGGTACAGCTTGCCCGTATGGTAGAGCCCGGCTGGGGCCCAGCGTCCGTCAGGATCCTGGTTGTAAACCGCGCGGAATTGTTCGATGCAGGTGAACCAGTGAGAACGGTATTGCTGCTTTTTCGGATGCTGGCGCAGGTCTTCGTAGCAATTCTGGGCGCGAAAAAAAGCCTCCCGGGGGTCGGCGGCCATACCCGGCGTACCTGCCAGGCAAAGCGTGAGCAGCAACAATCCGCCGGCAAGCAGGCCTGTGAACAAACGGCCGCGGTTTCTACAGCCCGGGGCCTTCAAGGGCCGCCAACCGGCCACAGACGGTGTGAGTGAGATTTTCATTTCAGTTTAAGGTTCAGTTTTTTTTGCCTTTTCCCGTAACTCGTTCAACAGGGTCAAAGCCTCCAAGGGCGTTGTGGTTGAAATATCCATGCTGCGCAGCTCTTTCAAAATGGCGTTCTCGGGCGATTGGAACAGGTTGAGTTGGGTCGGTCCATTCGCCGGGCCGGTCCCGTCGGGCGAGACCCGGTCGGCCCGGTTGAGATGACCGGCTTCATTTTCAATCTCAAACAGTATCTTCTTGGCTTTATTTATCACTTTCAAGGGTACCCCTGCAAGCCTGGCCACCTGAATACCGTAACTGCGATTGGTGCCCCCCGCCACGAGTTTGCGCAGAAAGATGATCTCGTCGTTCCACTCTTTGACGGCAATATTGTAATTTCTGACCCGCGTTTTGAGGTTAGCCAGTTCGGTGAGCTCGTGGTAGTGGGTTGCAAAGAGCGTCTTAACGCCCTTCTCTTTGAAATCGTGGAGATATTCAGCCACAGCCCAGGCAATGCTCAGCCCGTCGTAGGTGCTGGTGCCCCGACCGATTTCATCCATGATCACCAGGCTGCGATTGGTTGCGCTGTTGAGGATATTGGCTGTTTCCTGCATTTCGACCATGAAGGTACTCTGGCCCTGGGCCAGGTTGTCGAGGGCCCCGACCCGGGTAAAGATACGGTCGGTCACACTGACATCTGCGCTCCCGGCCGGGACAAAGGAGCCGGCCTGGGCCATGAGGACCGTCAGCGCCACCTGGCGCAGAACGGTCGACTTGCCGGCCATGTTGGGACCGGTGATAACCAGAACCTGGTTTTCCTGGTCATCGAGGGTGATCGAGTTGGGCACGAAACGCTCTCCGGTAATCATTTTTTCAATCACCGGATGGCGACCCTGTTCGATCTCGATGCGTCCCTCGGTGTTCATGATGGGCCGATGGTAGTCATTGCGATCGGCGATTTGGGCATAGCCGAGCAGACAGTCGACCCGGGCCAGAAAACGAGCGAGAACCTGCAACTGGGGGATCTTTTCCGCCACCTGTCTGCGGATGTCGTTAAACAGCTTATATTCCAAGCTGGAACGCTCTTCATCGGCATTGAGTACCCGGGTTTCAAATTTTTTCAGTTCGTCGGTGATATAGCGCTCGGCGTTGACCAGCGTCTGTTTACGAACATAATGGTCGGGCACGGCATCGGCCTGGGTCTTAGGGATCTCGATGTAGTAACCGAACACCTTGTTGTAACGCACTTTCAATGAATTAATGCCCGTGGCAGCCTTTTCCTTTGCTTCCAGTTGCACCAACCACCCCTTGCCCTCCCGGCTGATGCTGATCAGTTCATCGAGCTGAGCGTTGAAGCCGGTTTTAATCAGGCCGCCTTCATGGATCACAAGCGGGGCATCCTCCCGAATGGCGCTTTCGATCAAGTCCGCCATATCCCGGAAAACGTCGGTGTCCCCTTGCCAGGTGAACAGGGTGGATTCAAAACCGGCCAGTTCGGTGAAAATTTCCGGCAAGACCGTCAGCGATTGCTTGAGCGCGGTCAGGTCCCGGGCGTTGGCATGTCCCATGGAGATTTTGCTGCCCAAACGTTCCAAGTCATGCACCTCGTCCAGATACCGGCGTACCTTGCGGGTCATGGCCAACCCCTGCAGCGCCTCAGCTACGGCCACCTGCCGTGCAGTGATCCGTTCCGGATCGATCAGGGGGTACCGCAGCCAGCGGTTGAGCAGGCGGCCGCCCATGGTGGTGACGGTCTGATCCAGGATGCTGATCAAGGTTCCTTTCCGCGTGCCGCTGTGAATATTTGTAACCAGTTCCAGGTTGCGACAGCTCAAATCGTCGATGATGAGATAGTCTTCCAGGGAGTAGGTTTCGATACCGGCCAGGTGTTCAATATCCTGCTTCTGGGTTTCACGGACGTAGTGGAGAACCGCCCCGGCCGCCGACACGCCGGCTTTGAGCTGCTCGCATCCGAAACCTTCCAGCGAAAGCGTGCCGAATTGCCGGCAGAGATCTTCCCGGCTGCGCTTATATCGAAACGCCCCGTCTTCGATGAAGGTGACGGCCGCCGCGTCAAAGGTCTGGATCAAGGGCTGGATATTTTCATCCGTCTGGAAGGAAGCCGGCAAGAGGACCTCGCGGGGTGCAATTCTACGGGCCTCGTCAAGCAGGGCGGGATGATCGCTGGTTTCCACCAGGCGAAACGTGCCGGTGGAGATATCGAGACAGGCCAAACCGGCCTGCTGCCCGTTGAGGGCGAATGCCAGAATGAAATTGTTGGATTTGCCGTCAAGCAGTTCATCTTCGATGATCATGCCCGGCGTCACGACCCGGACCACTTCACGCTTCACAAGCCCCTTGCTGGCGGCCGGGTCTTCAACCTGGTCGCAGATGGCCACCCGAAACCCTTGTTCGATCAAGCGGGAGATATAGCTTTTGGCCGCTTTCCAGGGCACCCCGCACATGGGGATTGGGTCTTTGTCCTTCTTGTTGCGGGAGGTGAGCGTGATATCCAGGGCCCGCGCGGCCGTGCGGGCATCCTCGAAGAACATCTCATAAAAATCGCCCATCCGGTAAAACAGTATCGCATCCTGGTACTGTTCCTTGACGGACAGATACTGCTTGAGCATGGGCGTGATTTTTGGTGCGGTCATCTATTCCCGGTTTATTCTTGGGGCTCTGCCTTTTCCGTATCAACCGGTGCAGGTTCGCTCTCAGCGGGGGCGGCCGGGGCCGGGCTGCGCATGGCCGCCACCTCATCTTTCAATGCCGCCAGTTCATTCCGCTGCGCGCCAATGGTTGCGTTGAGACTGCGGATGTGTTTGCCGGCTCTGAATTTTCCCGGCAGGCTGAACAGGTAAGTCAGCAGGATTCCCACTATAAACACCCCGATGAAATAAACCCAGATCTTGAATTCCGGGGTTTGATAGGCTTTGACAGCCAGGTTCACCTGCAGGCTCAAGGGGGCCCGGAAAAAAGCGTAATTCTGGTAGATGATCAACCCGAGAAAGGCGAAAACAAGGAGCCAGAAAGCGATTTTCAATTTTTTCATATTCAGTCTCCGGATAGTTCCATTTTGTCAAAATGCGGTTTTAGATTGCCGTATGTGGCCATGATATGTTCCGGAATGACCCGGACATCCGCGAACACCGTCAAGGCATTCACGTCACCGAACCATCTGGGGACGATGTGAAAATGAAGATGCTCCTCCACCCCGGCACCGGCCACCCGTCCCAGATTCAACCCCACATTGAAGCCATCAGGGTTCATCACCTCTTTGAGGATGGCCACCCCCTTGTCGACGGTATCCAGCAGAATTTGCTTTTCCTTGCCATCCAGTTGTTCCAAGCCCGATATGTGCCGCACGGGCGCGACCAGCAGGTGCCCATTAATGTAGGGATATTTGTTCATCACGACCATGGTAACCGGGCCTTTGTACAAGGTCAGATCATCTTCCGTGGTCAGGGCCTTGCAGAATATGCATCCGGCTTCCTTGTCACCCAGGATATATTCCATGCGCCAGGGCGCCCACATCGTGTCCATTCGTCAATATCCGTTTAAAGCATTTGAGAAATACTTGCCAAGGCGGTTTACCCGGAGCCCTTGGTCTGTGTACCACACGCCGGTTTTCAGGTTGAAGGCTGAAGACCGCAGGGAAACCTTTCAGATTCGGGCTTATTTAGCCGGTGTATTCGAACCTTCAGCCTTCCGTCTTATACCTAAACAGCCTAAAATATCAATCAGTTCCGCGTCGGGCCATCCTACGCTTTTAAAGCCTAAAACTCAACCTTTTTTTCCCGCGAGCCGCGTGAGGTCAACGGCACCCCAGGCCCCCATGGTCTCGTTGCAAATCACCAGCAGACCTTTGATTCCTTCAATCCGGCGACCGAACTCGATGGCCTGTGTGACGGCCTCCGGTGACGTGACCTGGTTGCCGATTGCCGTGGCAGCTGCATCAGCCAAAGCACCCGAGTCGGCGATGACGGTCACGGCATCGGCCACCCCCAGACTCAGTGAATGCCCGATCGTTCCCGATGAGGTACACACCGCCACCGGCCGCTCCCGGGAATCGATCTGGATGCCCAGCCGCAGGCTCAGCGGCGAATCACCGGCAAAAATACCCACGGTGGCAGGCTTTTCAAGCTTGATGAACAGATCGCCGCCATTTTCCACGACGACCTCCCTTGAATGCCGGCACAACCCGATTCCTACCTGCTGGGCCACGGCCCCGGCGACCGCGGCCATGGGCCCCACGCCGGCCGCCTGTCCGGCGCTTACCATCTCTGCGACAATAGCCGGCACTGGACCGGTCTCCGTCCAGGGTGCCAGGGCGCGCGCAAACGCCTTGTGCCTGGCGATGTAGTTCTCAATGTGTCCGCGATAGCGGAGTACCAGATCGCGGCTGATCGCACTGAGATTCTGCTCGGCCTGGATCATGAGGTCGGTTTCCTGTACCACCGTGCGAAAAGGAACCAGGTGGGCCTGGTTCATCAGGTTGCGGTAGGTACGCTCTGTATGCATCAAAATATATCCCGGTATGTGTTTACCAGTTTGCGCCGATCCGCCTCAGGGCACTGCTCCAGGAAATAGCGGTCGGTCATGCCGGCGATAAAATCCTTAACGATATGGGCATGGCTGTATATATGACGATATTCCGGTGACATGTTATCCAGAAATCTTGTAAAAACAACCGATTCCCGCCGTTCTTTTTCCAGGTCCGCAAAGTAGGTTTCAAATAGAACAGTAAATAGTCGCGTAACGGTGTCCAGGTGGGTCTTGATTTTGGGATTTTGGTATATTCTCTCCAGATTGAATGCTTTGAGGCGATTCACGGCCCGGGCCGCCTGATCGCTGAACGCCACATGGGCCAGGTCGCGGCTGTTGGCGATCAGATCGGTCACCAGCGAATAGACAATCGTACCGTTGGTCTCCCCGAGCAAATCCCGGCAATCCCGCGGCAGGTCCTCTCGCGTTATCAGTCCCAGACGCACCGCATCCTCGATGTCCCGGCCGATGTAGCCGATGGTGTCGGCCATGCGGACCACGCAGCCTTCCATCGTCATCGGGACCAGCTGCACCCGAGGATCTGCGGTCTTGCTTTCAATTTCGGCGGCATGGCTGGTAAACGTCTTCACCGAATGGGGTTTCAAAGGACTGCAGCGGACCTCACCGTCATGGCAGAGGATACCATCCAGGGTCTGTAGGCACAAATTCCATCCCTGACCGGCCTGCTCGACAGTCTCCAGGAAATGGACACTCTGGACATTGTGCAGGAAATGGCCGATCCCGGCAGACTGACAGAGACCGGAAAGTATTTTTTCACCATCGTGGCCAAAGGGGACATGGCCGATGTCATGCCCCAGAGCGATGGCTTCAATGAGGTCTTCGTTCAACCCCAGGAACCGGCCGATCGTGCGGGCGATTTTTGATACCAATTGAACATGCAGGACCCGGTGGGTGATATGATCGTTCCAGATCAGGGAAAAAACCTGGGTTTTGTCGATGTAGCGCGTGTAGGCCCGTGAGTGCAGAATCCGATCGGCATCCACGGCGTAATGTTGCCGGTAACCCTCCTGCAGGCGCCTTTCCGGTTTACGACGGACCGCCTCACTGCTGGCCGCTGCGTGTGGCGCAAGCCATTGCGCCTCGCGTCGATCCAGGGCGTCGTGAATGGCCTTGAGCTCTTTTTCACCGGGTAATCGGTCAGATAACGCTTTCATCAATCAGATTTTCCATCATCGCGGTATAATCGATGCCGGCCTGGCGGAACCCCTCCCGACCGTATTTCATATTGGCCTCGATCACGTAATACCTACCGGCGTAGCTGCATATATCGATACCGACGTCATTCCATTGGCAGGCCCGGGACGCCTGCAGGGCCAGTTCGCGCGCGCGCTCCGGTACGTCATCGAGCAGAATCTGCCCGCCGCAGAATACATTGGTGCGGAATTCGCCCGCTTGGCTTTTTCGCCAGTAGGCATGTACGATCTGATCGCCAATCACCACGATCCGTATGTCTCTGTCAATCGGCAGGTACTCCTGGATATACGCCACGGGATGCTGGTTGCAATAGATCTGCAAGGCATCTTGATCCTTGATCAAAAATACACCCCGCCCCAGGGCGGAACCCCGTGGTGTTTTGGCGATCATCGGAAAATCAAACTGATCCCGGATTTTGCTTTTCTGATGCTTCCCATAGTAAACCCGGGTACGGGGATGGGGTATATCCAGCATGGTTAACAGAGCGGTCTGCTTAATCTTGTCCTGTACGCACTTATAATTGTGATAACTTGGAAAGGTGGCTTTGCCCATGGCGTCAAACAGATCGGCATAAAACACCGTGGGATAGTATATAATCGGCGCTTCACGAATCATGCGCGCCTGTTCGGGGCTGTAATCGCTGAAATTGGGGCGCACGCCCAAGGTTATCACGTTGCGGCAGTCCCGCAGACGGGCTTCCAGGGCGATTACGGTGCGGCCTGTGGTCATCTATGAAACCTTTATGGTTCCGCGTTCAACGTTCTCGGTTCAGGGCTAAGAGCGCTTTTCGTAGTTGGCCTTTCGCTTTTAGCCTGTGAACCCTTTATATGGTTCCAGGTTCCGAGTTTAAGGTCCTAAACCCCTTGAACCCTTGGCCCTCGGACCCTTGAACCCTCTACCCAATTCAATCCGGCGGCGGCAGCTTAAACGTTTCCGGGCTGACCGGTTCATTGGCCCAGTACCGTTCTATATCAAGTACGATCCGGTCGGTCGTCCCGGATTGAATCACCAGGGTCCGGGGCACCACAAAGTTCCCTACTTCACGCGTAGCCCCTATTTCGGCCCGGTACCGCATTTCTCCGGTTCGCCGGAAGGCTTCAATGCGGGTAATGGTCGGCCGGGAGTCAGCCGATACTGCGTTTCGGAAGTAGACCCGCCCGATCCGGTTCCACCACTTTTTCAGCACCAGGATACGATCCCCATCTGCTTTGCTGGCAGCAATCATCGCGTGGTCATACTCAAAATCAGGGAGCCGGCCGGCTAAAATGAGGGCCAGACTGTTTACATCCAGGGGTAGCTGCAGGGCCGCCTTGAGACCATAATCCTCCAGCTCGCCTTTCTGATAAGTCCCCGTGGTATGGTCTTGCACGGCAAAGCCGATTTCGTCACGCGCGGCGGTCATCAGCGGGCGCCCATCGAGCCCCAGAACGGTCAAACGAATTTTATCAGGCACCTGGCTGACCCAGGCGACCCGCAGTCGCTGTCGGTTGCCGGAATGGGTTAACTCCAGGCGGCCGATGCCCTTGCTGGTGGTCAATGTCCGGTTGGCATTTTGAAGGATTTGAACCAGTTCGGCGCTGTCTTCTGCGGGTGCATCAGCCGGCCCCGGTACAACGGCACAGGCGGAGTGCAAAGCGAGTATCAAGGCCAGCAAGATACAGCGGCTGAGCATCACTCGGCCGGGCCTCCTTTTAAATCCTGAATTTTCTTCTCAAGCGCTTCCCGGTCTTTCTCCTTGACTTTAAGGGCCCGCTCGTAGCTCTCCAGAGCTTTGCGCTGATTATTCTTTTTCAGGTAGGCATCCCCAAGATGTTCGAGAATGATGGGATCGTCAGAGACAAGCTCAACCGCTTTGATCAGTATTTCCAGGGCTTCTTCGTAGCGTCCCTGCTTGAAGTACACCCAGCCCAAACTATCGGTAATATAACCGTCGTTCGGCTTGTATTCCAAAGCCTTGGTGATCAATCTTTCCGCTTCATCAAGATTTTTACCCATATCAGCATAGGTGTATCCCAGATAGTTCATGGCGCTGGCATGTTCGGCATCCATCTGGATGACCTTTTTCATGGCCGCGATGGATTCATCCTTGTTCCCCAGTTTATCGTAAACCACCCCGAGACGAAATTGGATTTTTACATTTTCGGGATCCTGTGCCTGCCCATCAAGCAGGGCGGCCAGGGCTTTGTCCAGCGCCCCGACATCTTCATAGAGGGTCCCCAGGTAGAAGTAGAATTCGGGCTTGGCAGGGTTCTGAGCAATGGCCTGCTGCATATGGGCAATCGCCTTTTCCGGCTGCTCCTGGTCCTGATGTAAAAAGGCAATGCGCACGACGGCATCATCGTAAAATCGGTCCTTGGGTTTCAGTTTTTCCATTTCCTGGATGGCACTGGCCGGCTGTTGCTGTCCTTCATACGCCACCCCAAGCAGATAATTCAAATCGCGACTGGCAGGCCCGCTTTCGATAATGCCGGTCAGCAGGATAACAGCTTCCCGGTAAAGCTTCGGATCAATGTAAAGGCGCACCATATCCCGGGCGACCTGGAGGCCTGATCGGCTGCGTTGTCCCAGATCAGTCAACAGGGGGGTTGCCTCCGCCGAACGCCCCTGATCGTTGTAGAGCAGGGCCAAAGCCAGGGCGGCCTTGATATTTTTGGGGTTTACCGCCAGTACGCTGCGGTACATGTCGATAGCCTGGTCGGTGCGGCCGCCGGCCGCGTAGATGGCCGCCAGTTCAAACTTTGGTTCCTCCAGGCCGGGCTTAATCTGCAGGGTTTTTAAAAAGGCCTTTTCCGCGCGGCGCTGGCTCCCCTGCTGCAGATAAAGGCGTCCCATAAAAAAGTGTCCGGCATAGGCTTGCGGATACCGTTTGACCATTTTCCGATACACGGATATGGCCTTGGCTTCAGATTTCATCCGGGTGTAGACGCCGCCCAAAAAGAGATAGGCGTTTTGCTGCTCGGGCGCAATCTCGATAATCTTTTCATAGGCGCGCGCCGCCCCTCCCAGATCATCTCTATCCTCGAGCAACCGACCGTAAATATTCAACAAGGGTGTATCCTGCGGGTGCCGCACCAAGGCTGACTCAACGACAACCAAAGCAGCCTGGGCATCTTTCTTGTTCAAATGCAGCAGAGCCAGTTCACGCTGGATGAATGCGCTGTCCGGGTCAAGTTGACCGACTTTATCCATCAATTCTATGGCATCTGTCAGCTGACCCTTGTTTTTAAGAAACCTCGAGAGGGCGTAATAATAATACCTTTGGGCGGCGTGATCGGGCCCGGCTGGAGCGGCTTTTTCAACCTGCGGTTTTACCGCTTTCGGCGCGCAGCCCGGGGCGACCGAAAGAAACAATACGGCCGTTAACGCTGCGCAGGCAGCCTGGACAAGGCGGCTATTCCGGGGCAATATCGTCTGTGTAGGAGGCAAAATCGGGCAGTCCCTTCTTAAAGAATTCTCGCATTTTTTTGATTATATTTTTTTCGATCTGCCTGACACGCTCCCGGGAAATGCTGTAGCGGTCCCCTATTTCCTGCAGTGTGACGGGACTGTCTGAAAAAATACGCTGATCGAAGATTTCGAGTTCCCGGGGTGTCATTTCGGCCCGGAACTCACGAATTTTCTCATGGAGCAGGGATTCCATCTCCTTTTTGGCTACCTGATCTTCAATCGACGCTTCATCCGTATCCATAAACTCCATACGTTCCGTGTCGGAATCATCCTTCAGCGGTGCGTCCAGGGATACGTCCCAGCCATCCAACCGCTGATCCATGTCGATGATTTCCCGTTCCGAAACCCCAAGCCTTTCAGAAAGCATTTTAGGCTTGGGATCAAAGCCCTCTTCAATGAGTTTCTGTTTTTCCTTTTTTAGCTTAAAGAACAGTTTCCGCTGCCCCTGGGTGGTTCCTATTTTTACAAGACGCCAGTTATCCATTATAAATTTAAGGATATAGGCTTTGATCCAGAAGGAAGCATAATAGGAAAATTTTACGTTTTTATAGGGGTCGAATTTGCGGACCGCCTGCATCAGCCCGATGTTCCCCTCTTGAATCAGGTCCAGCAAGTTCTGCATCCAGACTCGCTGATACTCAAGAGCGATCTTCACCACAAGTCTGAGATTGGAGGTGATCAGAACATAAGCGGCATCCGGATCCTGGTGTTCTTTTACCTTGATGCCCAGTTCGCGTTCCTGCTCACGGGTCAGCAGGCTGTATTGGCTGATCTCCGACAGGTACCGCTGCAGCGGATCAAACTTGACGACGGACTTTTCGGTCGCCGCGGCCGGTGGTTTGGCAGCCCCTAGCTTGACAACCGCTTTCTCGGCCGCTTTCTTCGCGGTCTTGGCGGGCGCTTTTTTCGGGGCCTTGGCCGGCGCCTTCTTGGGAGCCTTGGCCGGTGCCTTTTTCGGGGCTTTGGCCGCTGCCTTTTTCGGGGCTTTGGCCGGCCGCTTTTTTTTGGCCGTCGCTCTCTTTTTTTTCAATGTAAGGTGCCTGTTTTTTCGGTAGATCCCGGTTCAAGTTTTTAGTAGACTTGGATACTCTGTTATGTTAGCAGTCTTCACGCCATGCGCCTGTAGCTCAGTTGGATAGAGCAACGGACTTCTAATCCGTAGGTCGCAGGTTCGAATCCTGCCAGGCGTACCACATAAATTTAATGGGATATCAACAAATTACAGGATCGGCGACTAACTGAACAGTGCTTATTATCCTGTTGGAAGATATCCCTTTTCTATTTTTCCGGTCCTTTGAGCCATTCAAAACCTTTTAAATATATCATCTTATGACGCCGGCATCAAGACCGGAGTGCACCGAAATTGCATCACATTTTTAGATTTCTGTTTCGGAAAAAACCCGGTTTTTACCCGCGTGTTTGGCCGCGTATAGGGCCTTGTCGGCCCGTTCAATCACCCCGATGTCGGTGTCCCCGGCACGATAAGCACTGACCCCGACACTGATGGTCAGGGCCAGTTCAATCTCTTCACCCTCCACTTCGACCCGATAGCTGGTTTCGGCAATGGCTTTGCAGATCTGCCTGGCTTTCTTAAGTGCATTTTTCAGGGAAGCCCCCGGCAGGATGACGGCAAACTCTTCTCCACCATACCGGGCCGGAAAATCTTCCGCCCGGATGTGTTCTCGGCACTTGTGGACCAAGGATACCAGGACGCGGTCGCCCAATGGATGGCCATGGGTGTCATTGATCTGCTTGAAATCATCAATATCGATCATCAACAGAGCAAAGGGGGCCTGCATGACGGAATTGCGCTGCACCAGGTTTTTCATCTGCTGGTCAAAGGCCTTACGGTTATACGCAGCGGTCAAACCGTCACGCATCGATTCTTCCCTGGCTTTGGCCAATTCCACGCTGAGGGTTTCCACCTGCTGGGACAGGATCTCCACCCGCCCCTTGTCGCTGGATTCTTTCTCCTTTATGGCCAGCCTGATGTTCTCCACCTCCACCTTCAGGGCACTTTTAATCTTGCGGATGTCATCGAGCCGGATGATCTCTTCCAGTTTCTCACTCTGTTCATAGACCTTGAGGTTGAAATTTTCATTTTCGACATTTACATCGGCCATTGCTTTGGACAGCAGTTCGATTATATCACGGAACTCTTTTTCCCGATCACTGAGATAGGCTTTCTGCTTATCTATGAATTCAGCTATTACAACCTTATGTTTCTCAAAACGCCGCTCCGGCGGATTGACCCAGCCGCCGACCGTGAGTTTCTCCAGGACGGCATCGAGGCGTTTACGGAATCTATCCGGTTCTAATTCCCGGATATCCAGCGCAGATTCCCTGATAAACAGGAGCAGTGATCGGGCGGCCCCCACCCAGAACTCGGCCCGGGGGTCTGCGGCCTCCAGTTGTTCATCGTCCGGACCAGCCTGATCTTGCCCCATCAGTCTGGCATTCAAGGCCTGCGCCTCATTATCCAGTTTATTTTTACGTTTACCAAACAAACCCATCGATCCTCCACGCGCTTTCAATCTATTAGTGCAATCGGCCCAGGCCACCTTACAAAAAAGCTTATATGCATTTTAATTTTAGATATTTAAGGTCTTTTCAGGGTTAGACTTGTTCTGCTATCTTTTGAATGGCACGGGCCGCCTCACCATCCGGGGTCCGTTCTAAAAAGGGTACCTGTTCGCGTATGGCTTGCCTGACATCCACATCATGCGGGATTGCCCCCAGAAAGCGCAGGTCCAGTTCTAAAAATCGTTCGGCCACAGCCTTCAGATTGTTGAAAACACCCAGACCTTCGCTTAGATCCGTCACATTGTTCAGAACCAATCGAAAGGACTGGCGGCCGTATTTCTGTGCCAGTACCTTCATCATGGCGTAAGCATCCGTGATGGAAGTCGGATCGGGAGTCAAAAGAATCACAACCTCATCGGCAATGCTGGTAAACCAGAGAACCGATGTACCGATGCCGGCCGCAGTGTCGATCAACACATAATCAAAAGATTCCGCTACGGCCTGCAGATACGTGCCAATGCGTCCCTGCTCCTCCGGCCCCAGATCGACCATTTCCGGTATTCCGGAAGTGGCCGGCAAGACACCGAAATTATCACTTGGAAAACAGATGCTCTCCATGAGGGCGCCGCCTTCCATAACATCCCGAATGGTTTTCTGGACGGAAATACCAAGCAGCAGGTCCACGTTGGCCAACCCGAGGTCACCATCGATTAAGAGCACGCGGTGGCCTCTGGCCACCAGTGACATGGAAAGGTTCACGGCAAAGCTGGTTTTCCCTACCCCGCCTTTGCCGCTGGTGATGCAGATTGTTTTGGCATTGAGCAAACGATTCATGATTTCCTCTTTATAAACAGTGACTCGCGCTCCTGGGCAGTCACTTCGGTGGCCGGTCGCGCCACGCGCGTGTGGTCGTAGCAAACCCGGTTGCGGCCCTCTTTTTTGGCAGCCAGCACAAACAGATCCACCCGGTGGATAAAGGCATCTACCGTGAGGCTTTCTCCCTCGCGGTATTCGTCGACACCAAAACTCGCGGTTAGCCGAATGGTGTCCGTATTCATCACGATGGTCACCGCCGCCAGCTCCCGGCGTAGTCTCTCCGCCACGTGGATGGCATCCCGAATTCTGGTATTGGGCAGAATGATCACAAACTCCTCTCCGCCGTAGCGGCAGGGGATATCGATTTTGCGCAGGTTGGTTTTCCAGATTCCGGCAGCCGTCTGCAGGGCCAGGTTCCCGTTTTCATGACCGTAGACATCATTCACCTGTTTGAAATGATCAAGGTCCACCATGATCAGCCCGGTCGAAAGGCCTGTCCGGCGGGTCCGCTCCATTTCGCGCTCCAGGGCGTTCTTTAAAAACCGAAAATTGAAAAGTCCGGTCAATTCATCTACGCTGACCAGTTTGCGCATTGCTTCACGCTCGCGGCGCAAACGTTCCAGGTCCGCCGGCAGTGGGCAGTCCGGATGGTCGTGGGGGCATTTGGACTGTTTCATAATCTTTTTACAAAATCGGTTATGATGCGGTGTACATGCTGGGAGCCTGACCCCAGTATGATCCCGTGGCGGCTAAAATTTAGCAGCATATAGGTTTTGTCTTTGGAGGCCAGTTTCTTGAAAACCAATCGCGATCCGTCCGGATTCACAACCGGATCACCCTCGGCCTGTAATACCAGGGCGGGCATATCGATATTTTCCAGACGGCTGGAAATGTAGTCCATCAATTTTTCCAGCTGGTGCACCCCCGCAACTGGATTTCTGAAATAATTGATATGGGGGTTTTCGGGCCGGTTTTCAACAAATGTTTTGCGGGCACCATCCAATTTCACTTTTTTCATCAATTTGTTCCAGGCGTCAACGGCCGGTACGAACCGCGCCGAGAGATCCTTAAGCTGCATGGGCGGCGATATGGCGAACACACCGGCCAGGTCTTTCACCCGAGCGGCAAGTTCGAGCGCCAGACCGGCACCATTGGAAAAACCGCCGGCCACAACCTTCCGACACAGGGTACTGATCAGGGCATAGCCGGCATCCACCGATTCGATCCAGTCGGTGTAGCGGCGGGCGGCCAGATCTTCGGGGGCGGTGCCATGTCCTCTGAGCCGGGGTGCATACACCCAATACCCCATGCGTCCCAAGGCCAGGGCCAGCTCCCGTACTTCGGCCGGTGCGGCCAAGTAGCCGTGCACGAGTAACACACCGGTCTTTCCCGGCTGACCCTTGATTAAAAAAGGTGCGCCGACGGTCTTGTCATGCGATTCTCCGGCAAGGCTGTATTTGGCATAATCCCGGTCGAATTCGGCCTCCATCTGACCGGTTAACAACCGGGCCACCCGTTTGCGAATCCAGGCATCCGGCGTCCAGGCAATGCGTTTGATTCGGGATAATAGCGGCTGTAGTGGTTCGACTTCATTAGCAATTACGGCAATTGGGTTGTCAACGCGGGCGCGATGAAAATCGAACACCGGCCCAAAGGTTGACTTGTCGCGGGCCAGGCGACCATCGGCCAGGCAGGCATCACATTTATCCACGGCAAGTTCCAAGAAGTCGTTAACCCGGTCATAGCGATCGTCGGTCAGCAGATGGGTCTGGCTCTCGGCCAAGCTGTCATGGGGAAACAGATGCATGGCTTCGAAATCAGTTCCGGCAGCCAGAAACGCCTTGCGTTTCAGGGCGTCCAAGTTGATGGAATTCAGGGGCATCAGTTTGAAAATCGATGCCAACAGGTGATCGTGATTCACCGTGGTCATACTGTAAATCTCCGCCATGTAGCGCTGCATAATCTGCAGGGCCTTTTGGCGCATCACCCGCCTCGAGGGAATCGGCTCATCGAAGTAGATGGGTTTGCCAACCTGGATGTCGCTCTGGATAGCCGGGTGGTCCAGGTACGATTTGACATCCAAAGGCCGACCGAAGCGCACATCCACATCGACTCCGGCCAGCAGCATGTTACCCTCGGTCATGAGTTCCTCGAGAAAACGTTCGGGCAGGTCGTTCTTCAACCGGCCCACGAACCGGCTGATCAGGTTTTCCCGGGCCCTGATCGGGTAATAGGTGATATTGACCGGAACAATACGGGTCTGCCCCCGTAAGACCGGCTCCAGATCGTCAATCCCGAATTTCTCCAAAACCCGCAGGGCCTCTTCCGGCAGGGCTTTGGCCATAGCCCTGAGCCGCTGACGATAGAATTCGGTACGCAGGGCCAATGTTGCCGCACCGGAATGCGGACGGTGGTGCCCAGCGGCATGCGCAACGATAAACTTTCCTTTTTCAAAGGTTTTTTTGCTTTTTACCATTCTGCCTTCGGGATAGATGATCCAGGAAGCTTCCCCGGTGAGCAGGGACTTGACCATCAGCAGGTCACGGTCGGGATTCTGGGTGGAAACGACCCCGACACTGTCAAAGAACGATGAGAGAGCCGGGGTGAAAAGATCGCTGGCCGCCAGGGACCAGATATGCTGCCCGGTGAGATTGTGGATATAGGTTGGTAAAATGAGTGTCTCAAGCCTGGTAAAATGGTTGATCACAAAGATATCACTGCCGGGGGTGAGGTTGTCCTCACCATGCACGCGCACCTTGGCCCGGGAAAGGCTGGAGAGGGCCTTGACGGCCAAACCGGTTGAGCGATATGCGTAGCGGTTCAAGTTACCTCCGGCAACGAGGAGCAAGTGTTGTAGATAGCTTCTTGTCCATCACTCGACATTATGCAAAATCTAAACCGGAAATACAATGAAGCTGCTGAAAAATGTCTATTTCCCAGTCAGATGCTCAAAGCGGAAACATTTTGGGGTTCCCACCACTTAACTCAATTACGTCCGAAAGATCTACTAAAAAGAGGTATGAACAGGCGGCCGGATTGACCAGCTTGGGTTAACCCGATCGGTCAACGGACCAGACTGTCAAGATCCCGGCGCTCCGGTCAGGTATTGGTTGACAGTGGATCGGGAACTCATTAAGTTATGAGTTTACTTTATGGGCCGATACGGCCTGCATTTTAAATGGTTTAGCGGAGGTTTACTGTGTATTCCAAAATCCTGATCCTGCGTTTCCCGAAAACCGAAAGTCGCAAACCCATCGTTTGCTCACTCGCTCGCGACTATGATTTGATATTCAACATCCTGAATGCCACTATTTTGCCCCGCAAGGAAGGCATTATGGTACTGGAACTGTCCGGTGCCCGCAAAAATTTTAAAAATGGTGTAAAATATCTCAGGTCCCAAGGTGTCCAGGTAAAAAATGCTTCCCAGGAGATCAAGCGCAACAACCAGAAGTGTACCCATTGCGGGGCTTGCACGGCCGTCTGCCCCACCGGCGCGCTTGCCGTTACCCGTCCGGATATGCGGGTGGAATTCAAGCAAAAGGCATGCAGTGTCTGCGAGCTATGTGTAACCGCCTGTCCGTCCCGAGCCATGGTGGCGACGCCGATCAACCAATCCTTTTTTCAATGAGTGCCCCGACTGCCATCGCACTGAGCGGAGGCGTGGACTCCCTTTTTACCGCCTGTCTGCTCAAAAAGGCCGGGAAGGTTGTCATCGGTCTGCATTTTCTCAACGGTTTTGAACCGCATTACATCCCCGCGCAAACAGGTACTGACTTACAACATCCCATTTTAATACGAGATCCAGTCAAAGCTGGATACGAACGATTACAGGTCGACCTCCAGCGGATGGTTGCCGATCTGGATATCCCCATATTTATCTTTGATTGCGCCGCCCCGTTTCGTAGTCAAGTCATCGACTATTTCCAGAAAGCCTATCGGTCCGGGGAAACGCCGAACCCCTGCATGGTGTGCAATCGGCGCATCAAGTTCGGCATCCTGCTTTCTGCCGCTCAGGGGCTTGGCGCACATCATCTGGCAACCGGTCACTATGTCCGGACCCGTACCGCACCGGATGGACGGATACACCTGTTGAAAGGTGCGGATCCCCGGAAGGACCAGGCCTATTTTTTGGCCCGATTGCGCCAGGATCAGTTGGCCGCTGCCCGGTTCCCCTTGGGAGAGATGGAAAAACACCAGGTCATCGACCAAGCAGCCCGCATAGGGCTGCAACCCATGGCCAAACAGGAGAGCCAGGACGTGTGCTTCATCCGCGACCAAGCCTATGGTCGCTTCTTGACGGATACACTCGGGTTCAACTCATTGCCGGGGGACATTGAAGATCGTGAAGGCAACCACCTTGGACGGCATCAGGGTCTGCACCTTTTTACCATAGGTCAGCGACGGGGTATCAATTGCCCGTCAAGTGAACCTTACTACGTATACGCCCTCGATACCGACCGCAATGTCCTGGTCGTCGGCCGCCGGACCGATCTGGCTTCAAGATACTGTAAAGTAAATGATATCAACTGGATAAATCCACCGGAGTCCACCTCGTTAAGCGTGCAGGCCCGCGTGCGCTACCGCAGTCCGGTCGCAGATGCCCGGGTAACCCTGACCAGCCCGATTTCCGCCGATGTGGAATTTGAGCAGCCGCAATCCGCCCTCACACCGGGCCAGGGCGCTGTTTTCTACAGCGGCAACGAGGTTTTAGGGGGCGGCTGGATTTCACGTGCAGATCAATAATGCCAAAATACACAGTAGTTACATTAGGTTGCAAGGTTAATCAGTACGAGTCGGCCGGATTGGAGCAAGACCTGAAATCCAGAGGCTGGTCCCCGGTAACCGGTGGCGAGCCGGCCGATCTTTGCATCGTGAATACCTGTACGGTGACCGGCAAGGCTTCCATGCAGGCCCGCCAGGCAATCCGACGGGCGGTGCGATCGCATCCCGGGGCCCAGGTGGTGGTCACCGGTTGCTACGCCCAGACCGAACCGGAAGCGTTGGCTGAAATCGAAGGGGTCACAGCTGTCATCGGCCAGGGCGACAAGGATAAGATACCTGAACTTATAGATAATGCGATCATAGCGGGTAATTCTAGCCTGGTATCCCGGCACACGGATATTCACCGGGTTCAGACCTTCAGCAGTCTGCCGGTTTCCGGGTTTGACCATCGAACCCGTCCTTTTTTAAAAATTCAGGATGGCTGTGACGCCTTCTGTTCGTACTGTATCGTACCGCACGCCCGGGGTCGGAGTCGGAGTATGGCCGCGGAAGCGGTGCTTGACAATCTGCTGCGACTGAACGCCGGGGGCTATCGCGAAGTTGTGCTCACCGGCATTCACCTGGGCTGCTACGGTCAGGACCATCATCCCCCAACCGATCTGCTTGAGATACTATCGAAGATCGAAGCATCTGATTTTAATGGAAGAATTCGGTTGAGTTCCATAGAACCGCTGGAACTGTCGGATGACATCATCCGCCTGGTGGGTCATTCCTCCAAATTCTGCCGTCACTTTCACATCCCGCTGCAAAGTGGTGATGACCGGATTCTGGCACGCATGAAACGGCCCTACAGCGCCGATTTTTTCCAGAACCGGGTGGAGCAGATTCGCACCCACGTCCCGGACGCGGCCATTGGTGTGGACACCCTAATCGGATTCCCGGGAGAGGACCGGGCAGCGTTCGACCATACCTTTCAAATGATCCGGGACCTGCCGGTTGCCTATCTGCATGTGTTCCCCTTTTCACGTCGCAAGGGTACCCCCGCCTATCACTATCCGGACCAGGTGGCCCCGGACATTGTCAAAACCAGATGCGATCTCATGCGCACCCTCGATAGGGAAAAGCGAACGGCTTTTTACCGGGGAGCAATCAGCCGTACGATGAGCGTCCTGGTGGAATCGCAACGGGATGCGGTCACCGGTCTTTTAAAGGGATTTACCTCAAATTACATTCCGATATTGCTGGATGGTGACGATTCACTCAAGGAACAATTAGTTTATGTAACTATTGAGGGTATGGATACGAATCGAAATGTTTACGGGTGTTTAAAATTAAATAAATATCAATAGGTTTTTTAGTGCTTGCCGGTAACCAATTCGATATCACCGGCGCGGTCGGTATCGGACCCTGCCCGGAACCAGACAGTTCTCACCTACAGCGTCATGCCCGACCCTGCCGCTAGGCTTTACTTTAGGGTAAAAACCGTTATACTTGTACCGGCAACTTGACTGATGTCTAAAACCGCCCGAAATATCCGCTACGACACAACGGAGCTGAAATGGCTGTAACGGCTCGTAAAAAATATCCAAGAAAAGATCAATACGATGAATCATTGCCGGCGCCGGACCGGCCGGACTGTTTGCCGCCTATTACCTGTGTGAAAATTCGGATCTGAGTGTTCTACTGATCGATAAGGGCAAGCGGCCGCTGAACCGGAAATGTCCGATAAAAGATGACCAGACCTGCCTGAAATGCAAACCGTGCAACATCCTCAGCGGTGTGGGCGGTGCCGGCCTCTTTTCAGATGGCAAACTCAACTACATCCACAAACTCGGAAAGACGGACCTGACCGAATTTCTACCCTTGACCGCCGCCCGGGAGTTAATCGACGAAACCGAAGTGATCTTCAACCGGTTCGGTATGGATGCCCCGGCCTATCCCACCGATATGGAATCGGCCCGGCAGATTCGTAAAAACGCCAAGGTGCACGGCATCGACCTGTTGATTATCAAGCAAAAACACCTCGGCAGTGACTGCCTGCCGGCCCATATCGTTGATATGGAAAAATACCTGAGAAACAAAGGCGTTACCATACACACCTCGGAAGAGGTCAAAGATGTGGAAGTGACCGGCGGCCGCATCACCGGGGTGGTGACCACGCGCCGAACCTATAAAACCGGCTATGTCATTTTGGCCCCGGGACGGGTCGGGGCGAACTGGATGGGCCAGCTGGCCCAGAAATACAACATCGGGCTGAGCCAGCGGGGAATTGAAGTAGGCGTCCGGGTGGAAGTCCACAATGACATCATGCAGGACCTGTGCAACATCATTTATGATCCGACCTTCTTTGTACAAACGGTTAAATACGACGACCAGACGCGGACGTTCTGCACGAACCTGGGTGGATTTGTGGCCCTTGAAAACTATAAAAATTTCGTCTGTGTAAACGGCCACGCCCTGCGGCATACCAAATCAGAAAATACCAATTTTGCTTTTCTGTCCAAGGTTGTCCTCACGGAACCGGTTACCGATAACCAGGCCTATGGAGAGTCCATCGGCAGCCTGGCCACGCTGATCGGCGGCGGGAAACCGATCCTGCAGCGTTTCGGTGACCTGAAACGGGGCCGGCGCAGTACCTGGAACCGGGTAAACAAGGGGTATATCGAGCCGACCCTGACCAATGTGGTTTGTGGCGATATCGCCATGGCCCTGCCCGAGCGCATCCTGACCAACATCATCGAAGGGCTGGAAAAGCTCAATCATGTGGTACCGGGCGTGGCCAATGACGAGACTCTGCTGTATGCTCCGGAAATCAAGTTTTTCGCAACCCAGGTGGAAACAAACGCGCATCTCGAAACCGGGGTCACGGGCATGTACGTGGCCGGGGACGGCCCCGGCGTGGCCGGCAACATCGTATCCGCCAGTGCCACCGGCCTGATTCCGGCCAAACATATCATCCAGACCCTGTCCACTTGAGATTCGTTCGTAAAAAAGGAACCAAGGGAAGCACTATGGGGAATAATCCTAAAGAGAAACAGGACTTTACGATATCACAGCTCGCCGAGGAATTCGATATCAGCACCCGTACGATTCGATTTTACGAAGAGAAGGGCCTGATTGCGCCCCGCCGCTCGAAAGGCAATCAACGGATCTACACCCGGCGGGATCGGGCGCGTCTAAAACTTATCTTGCGCGGGAAAAGGTTTGGCTATTCCCTGGACGAGATTGCTGAAATGATGGGGATGAACGATATCGACATGAACGAGGCGGATCAGATAAAAAAGGCCCTGGAATACGGCGACCGCAAACTACTGGAAATCCGGACGCGCGTGGAGGAGTTGACACTGCTCGAGCAGGACATTCGCTCGGTCAAAGGAAAGCTCATCGAACGTCTGGCGGAAATCGAATCGGATCAAAAATAGCGGCCTGATTAGGCTACGGAACACTTTTAGCAATACTTTACGTTTATTAACCTTACCATCTGTATTTATTAACTTTTAAACTTACCATCTATCCAAAAGATTCTGATCCAGCGGTCACACGTCAGGGGATGACATCTATTTCATTCCCCGCTCCTGCTTGATGCTTTCGTAGGCTTCCTGAATCTCCCTGAATTTTTCGGCGGCAAATTTGGTGAACTCCTCGGGCAGTCCTTTGGAGGCAATTTTGTCCGGGTGATATTCCGCCACTCGCTTGCGATACTGCTTCTTGATTTCACTGTTCGGATCGTTGGGTGAAGACCCCAGGATGCCGTAATACTTGTTCACATCCTTGATGTAACGCGAGCTGATCTGGCGATAGTGATCTTCAGTGAAATTGAAAATACGAACCGCAGACAGGATCAGTTGCTCCTCCCGGGGACTCATGGTTCCGTCGGCCAGCGAAACGCGCAGCATGATATCCACCATCAGGTCCAGTAACTGCGGTTGTCCCCTGAATTGGCCATAAAATTGCTGGGCAAAACTCTCAAAAGTTTCAGGGGACTGGACGGCCGTTCGGAATACATTCATGGCTACCTGTCTGCTCTGGGGATCTAGATTCAGGTCATACAACATGAATTTTTCAATGGAGTCTATCTCCTCCTGGGTAACCCGGCCATCTGCCTTGGCCAGTTTGGCCAGCATGGAGAAGGCCGCCAAAAAGAAGATAAATTGGGCCTGCTCTCCGGAAGATGCCCCGGGGCCGGCAGCCGGTCCGCCTTCCAGGTACCGCTCATCGTTTTTATCGAAAGCATGACCAAATGCCGCTCCGGCGATAGCCCCCAGCGGCCCCAGCAGGGCAAATCCAATGGTTCCACCGACAACTTTACCAATGATCCCCATTTTTACACTCCAGGTTATCTATTGATTACCCGATCAGAGGTCTGGGTTTTCACGCTGCCAAACCACCTGGTCTTTGATTTCATTCAAGATGAAATACCGTTTCAGGCTGCGAGCCAGTTCTTCCCGGGTGGGTTTTTCTCCGGTTACTTGAGAAATGAAAAGTTCCATGAGTTCTATGGCTTCTACAATGCAAGGTTCAATTTCCGCCATGGCAGGCATCCTGTAGACTTTTTGTGCGAGCCAGCATAGTCGTTTGTGGCCATTTTAGCAAGAGGGCAAGCCTTCTTCTCACGCCTGGCGCCGGACGGAATGATGACGCTCGGGTGCAATGCCTGCGGCACCCGTTTGTCATCAGCGGTGCTTGTCGACCCCAATCCGCCGACACATATGGGCCACCGGGCACCGGCTGCAAAAGGGTGAAATAGGCCTGCAGATCACCTGTCCGAAAGCCACCAGGAGTTCATTGTAGCGAATCCAGTGTTTGCGGGGTAGTTTCTTGCGCAGGGCCATCTCGGTGTCGTCCGGTCGCTTGGTTTTCACATAACCGATCCGGTTGCTGATGCGGTGCACATGCGTGTCGACACAAACGCCTGCTATTCCAAAACCTTCAATAAGGACCAGGTTGGCGGTCTTGCGGCCCACCCCGGGCAGTTCTAAAAGCGCGGCGAGGGTATCCGGCACCTCACCCGCGTACCGATCCAGTAATATTGCGCTGATCTCCTTGAGCCTCCGCGCCTTGGTAATGTAAAAACCCACCGGGTAGATCAGCTGCTGCAATTCTTTTTCATCCAGACGAAGCATCTGGCGCGGTGTCCGGGCGCGCTCGAAAAGACGCACGGAGGCGGCTGCCGTCACTTCATCTTTGGTCCGCAAAGAGAGGACCGTTGAAACCAAGACCTCGAAGGGCGTTGCCCCCTTGTTGGACAGCAGGGTAATGACCGGCGCCTGCCAGTGGGTATAGGCCTGGCTCAATGAATCGACAAATTCGTCAATATTCAGTTTTTTCAATAAGTTTCCGTACACAAAGGTTTTGAGCTGATGCGGTGCAATGGGGCCGCGCAATCTTGCGGTATATCCGTCCGGGCATGGAACTCGGTAATGAGGAGAGGGTCATCAGCCAGCCGGGCGGTAAACACCCGGCCGGATAGTGGTTGCCTGGTGAATGGGATGGCGCGTTTAGTCTTTCGGATGGCACGCCACACAGCTGGTAGGCCCGGTTTTTTGGAGCTGTCCCTCAACAGTGCGTTTGGACATTTCGAGGGCCTTATTTTGCGCCTGGATGGCTTTGTGGCAGCCAATACAGGATTTGTGATACGCTTCCTTGAAATAGGCGATCTTGTCCCCCTCCTTGGGGGCCTTCAGCTCGTCATGGCAGCCGGAGGTCGTGCAGCTCATGTCATCGTCCCCGTATTCCCAGGTATGATGGCATTCCTTGCAATTGATTGCAAAATGAGCGGAATGGGGAAAATCGACGGGAGCCCGCTTCGCCTCGACTTCCTGGGGCGCCGCTAGTTCGATATTACCTAAGGGGATACACATTTCGTCCGCAAATGAACTGGAAAAACTGACCGCACTTGCCAGCACCAAACTCAACAGGATCACCAATACTCTGTTCATCCTATCTGACCTCCTCGTGAGATTAAGAAATACACAGACCGACTCTAATTGTTATTGAATCAGGCAGACGGAATACCGGTACCCGCCTGGTGAAAGCGTCCGTAAGGCAACCAGCCCGGATACTGTCCCCTGGCCGAATGCTGACCCACTTTCCTTATAAAATTAAGCGCAAACGTGCAACCACTATTTTTGCCTCAGCCCGTTTTCCTTCTCAAAGCCGGGCGACACGCTTTAGAAATTGTTTGGGGCTATCATCCCGTATCTCCGCAGGCGTAACGGATAGGATTAAAAATGACGCTTCCGGGCCCCTTTTTTTGATAGATATCCAGTGATTTCCGTTCTCAGGCAGCGGCTTGATCCTGCGCATGGCTCTGGAGGGCCATGACCCGTTCGGGCATGGGCGGGTGCGAATAGTTCAAGAACACATACATCGGATGCGGTGTGAGGTTCGTGAGATTATCGGCAGCCAATTTTTTCAACGCCGATATCATGGCCACCGAATCACCGGTGACCTTAACGGCATAGCGATCGGCCTCATATTCGTTGCGGCGCGACAGGCTGTGCATGATCAGCCCCATGAAAAAGTCCAGCGGTGCAAACAACAGGGCGAAAAACAGGATACCCGTGTATACGGAAGGTCGCGTTATGTAAAACGCGTCATACAGCCCCTGGTAGGATAGGCACAGTGAGAGCAACAGCAGCATCAGCCCCATTTGGAGAATGGAGGCGATCATCATCTGCTTGATGTGCCGCCGCTTGAAGTGCCCGATTTCATGTGCCAGAACAGCTATCATTTCCGGAACGGTATGCTTGGCGATCAATGTATCGAACAAAGCAATCCGCTTATTCTGTCCGAATCCCGTGAAAAAGGCATTGGACTTTTTTGAACGTCGGGAGCCGTCCATGACCAGCACGTTTTTAAGCGGATAATCCGCCTGCCGGGCCAGGGCCATGATCGCTTCTTTTAGTCGGCCCTCCTCGAGCGGTTCGAACCGGTTGAACAAGGGCATAATCCAGGTGGGCGCGATGTATTGCAGGCCCAGGATAAAGAGGGTCACGGCCAACCAGCACTGCCACCAGGCGTTGTTGCCGGCATATTCGAAAAAGGCCAGAATCCCCGCCAGGGCCGGCCCACCGATAGCGACGGCCAGCACAAGCCCCTTGATGCGGTCGGCCACAAAAATTGCCGGGGTGGCGGTGTTGAATCCGAATCGCGCTTCAATCACAAAGGTGCTGTACAGGGCAAAGGGCTGGGATAGCAGTGACTTGGCACCCAGGAGGATACCGATGTAAAACGTACCGCTGAGCACCGGGCCCCAAGACCACTGTCGCACCCATTGATCCAAATACTCAAAACCGCCGGCAAACCAGAAAAGCAGCAACAGGGCCAGGTCAAAGGCGGCGGCCATCCAACCGAATCGGGTCCGGGTCTTGAGGTACGCCTGGGACTGGCGGTATTTTTCCAGTGGATATACATCCGCGAAGCCTGCCGGTGGCCGGCTGGTCTGCCGGTGCAGATTCAGTACCTCGGCCAAAAAATTGAGCAGAAGGTTCACGGCCAGGGCAAAGAGGATGATGATACCGATCAGATTCATTTTTTAAAGCCTTTCGTTCTGACACAACCAGCGCCGGTCGGCTCTTCATATCCCATCTAATGGAAAAAACGCAAGCGGGGCTCTGTTCATTTGTGACATAATTGTGTAAAGTTCCCGGCAACCGGAAATTGGAGATAAGCCATGCCTGCAAAAATCCGTTTTGCCTGCCCCCTGGACTGTTTTGACCTGTGCGGCCTGATCGCAACCGTTGATAGCGGCCGGGTTGCCCGCATCCAAGGTGACCCGGACCATCCGGTTACGCGGGGCAAGGTTTGCATCAAGGGCAAAAGATTGCTCGAACGGCTATACCATCCTGAGCGACTGCAAACGCCCCTGCTGAAAAAAGGGGGCAATTGGCTGCCGATTTCCTGGGATGCGGCCCTGGAACGCATTGCCGCTCAACTGGCCCGGATTAGAAGCGAGAGCGGCTCTGCCGCCGTCCTGCATTACAGTGATGCCGGATACGGCGGTATCGCCAAAACAGCCGACCGCCTGTTCTTCAATCACTTTGGCGGTGTCACCGTTCCCAAGGGCAGCCTCTGTTGGGCCGCCGGGCTGGCTGCCCAGGCTTATGATTTCGGGGTGGCCCGGGGCCACCACCCGGAAGATATCGCCCGGGCAGAGACCATCCTGTTGTGGGGCCGCAACCCGGTCTACACCAACATGCATCTGGTTGGGTTTGTCAACCAGGCCCGCCGAAACGGCGCCAAGGTGATCCTGATCGACCCGCTGAAATCTGCTTCGACCGGCATCGCCGGGTTGCATATTCCGGTAAAACCGGGCAGCGACGGGGCCCTGGCCCTGGGTATGTGCAAAATCATCATTGAAAACGGCTGGGAGGACGCCGACTTTATCAAACGTCACGTAGTCGGATATGAGGCTTTCCATGACTATTTGACCAACCTCTCGCTGCAGGCCGTACAGGAAGCGACCGGTGTGGATGGGTCGCGCCTGTCTCAACTGACCGAAACATATGCCTGCGGGGGCCCAGCATCCATCGTGATCGGGTACGGCTTGCAACGCTACGCCAACGGCGGTAATACGGTGCGCTGCATCGATGCCCTGGGGGCCCTGACCGGCAACATCGGCACCAGCGGAGGTGGCGTCAATTACGCCAACAAATACATGGCGCACTACTTGAAAGGCGAGCTGGCGGCCAGTGAACACGCCGTTTTGCACCAGCGGGTGTTCAGCCTGCCGCGCTTTTCCGAATTCCTGGAGACCGCTACCGATCCCCCGATTCGGAGCATCTTCATTACCAAGGCCAACCCCCTGGTGCAGATGCCGGACACCAATCGAACCGTGGCAGCCTTCGCTGACGTTGATTTCAAGGTCGTCATCGATATGTTTATGACCGATACCGCCCGACATGCCGATATCGTGCTGCCCTGCACCAGCATCCTGGAGGAGGAGGACATCATCGTCACCTCCATGTTCTCGCCCTGCCTGAACTACTCCCATCCGGCCGTGAAGCCACCGGCCGGGGTCATCGGTGAATTTGAGGTTTTCCGGCGCCTGGCAAAGAAAATGGAACTGACCGGATATCCCGATATCGACCAGGTTGAATATCTCAAACGGGCGGTCAAACCGCTCGAAAAGACCTTCGGCATTACCTGGGAAACCATCCGAAACACCTATGTCACGCTGCCCGGCAACCGGATTCCGTGGCAGGACGGCAAGTTCCTCACGCCCAGCGGCAAGTATGAACTCTACTCTGAAAAAGCGCTGGCGGACGGACATGCCCCTATGCCCGTTCTCGTTGAACCCACATCGCCGCCGGCGGATTATCCCCTGCGCCTGTTGACCCCGCATGCCCGCCAATCCATGCACTCGCAGCACTTTGCCTTTACCGATGCAATTCCCAGCGTTCATCTGAGCCCGGCAACCGCCAGCGCCCACGGTCTGCAAGTCGACCAAAGGGCCCGTCTATCGAGTCCGGCCGGTCAACTGCGTGTCACGGTGGCCGTTGATGACGGTATCCTGCCGGGTCTGGCTGTCGTCTACCAGGGCTGGTGGCATAAAAGCGGCCCGGTCAACCGGCTTACCCAAATCCGGGTCTCGGACATGGGCGACAACGCTGCTTACAATGAATGCTTCTGTCGCATCGAGCAAATAAACTGACATGACCGGATCTCCAGACCATGGGTTTGGCCTGCATTGACCCTCTTTGTTCAAAACTGAACAGCAAGGCGGCCTGAATTGGCGCCGAAATTCGATTTTCCATCCGACCAATTCCGGAAAGTTTTGACATTCCCGCGAAAATCTGGCTTTTTGGTAAACGTTAAAAACTTGCCGTCCAATTGCAATGCGCCGGATTCTATGTTTTGTAATTGAAACTCATACACGATGACCTTTTTCTGTTTCTGGGAGGAGCCTATGTCTGACAGTTCGCCAAGCGTGTTGATCCTGGGAGGCGGCGTGGCCGGCCTCGCGGCCGCGGAATACCTGCATGATTGCGGGGCTGCCGTACACCTGGTTGAAAAGACCGACCGCCTCGGCGGCAAAGCCCGCGAATGGGCCTGCATGGCCACCGAAAAATGTCGGCACTGCGGCGCCTGTTTGAGTGTCGAGATGGCCGAGCGGGTGCCCCACCTCGCCCACATGTCCACCCTGCTGGACAGCACCGTCACCCGGTTGGACAAACAAAACGGTCGCTTCCAGGCGGCTGTTAGCGGCCCTGCAGCCGGGGAACTGAATGTGGACGCCATTTTAGTGGCCACCGGCATGTCGGTATTCGATCCATCCGGGCAAGCAGACCTGGGATATGGCCGGCATACAAACGTCCTGACCACCGCTGAACTCAATAGAATCCTGCGCCAGGATGCCCTGGCATCCCGCCTGGAAGGCACTGCCCGGCCGGCGATTGCCTTCATCCAGTGCGTGGGCTCCCGCACCCGGGCAGAAGGCCGGGACTATTGCTCCCGGGTCTGCTGCCGCACGGCCGTACGCCAGGCCAACAAGATCAGGCACCTTATCCCGGAAGCCGCGATCACCATCTTCAACATCGACCTGCAGACCACCGGCAAAGAATTTCGCAGCCAGGTGGCCGCGGCTGCCGAACACGTTGAGTTTTGCCAGGGCACCCCGGCCAAGATCCTAGCCGACGCGGAGAATGGACGGCTCACTGTATTTCACGAAGACGGGCTGGCCAGCCGGACGTCCCGGCAGTTCGACCTGATTGTACTGGCTGTGGGAATGCTGCCGGCCTCCGCGACCGCTGAGATTGCCGGAATGGTGGATATCGAAACTGACAGCTGGGGATTTGTGGAATCGAACGGCGATAAACTCCCCGCCGGGATCTTCACCGCCGGCGCCAGCCGCGGTCCCACCGGCATATTGAACGCCGCCGGTCAGGGCCGCACCGCAGCCGGCGAGATCGCCCGCTTCTTGGGATGCCTGCCGGAAAAGGAAAGAAACCGGATAGCCATTTTTGGCGGTGATGCCACGGCAGATCAAGTGGCCGGCGCCCTCACCGAATGGGGCTACCCGACGGCGATAATAGGCGCCGGAGACTATGCCTTTGCGCCGGCCCCGGATCGGGAGCTGTATCCGTCCGCCCGCGTGGTCCGGGTCACCGGCACAGTCGGTGATTATGCCATCCAGGTGACGACCTCCAATGGCCCGCAAACCATCAAGGCCGCAGCCATGGTGATGGCCGACGCACCACATTTGCAATCCAGCGCTAAAGTTTCTGGACAGATTGTTATCTCTTTGGCTGAATTTCTGGGCCGCTGCGCCCGAAAGGATGCCCTGCCGGAACGGGTGTTGTTCTGGCTTGATCACAACGGCCCGGAGCGCAAGGAGGCTGTGGCCACGATCATGGGCCTGATCCCGGGCCTGATTGCGGCCGGCTTGCAGATTTCCATCCTTATGGAAAAGATGCTGGTCAACTACCCCGATGGCCAGAGGATCTACGATTCGGTCCGCGGCCAGGGGGTAAAACTGCTGCGGGTGGCCGACCAGCAGCAAGTGTCGCTGCAGCTGCAAAACGATACGGCCATCTTTGAAGTCAATGAAACCACCCTGCCCGGATTGACCATCACGGTGGAAAGTGACCTGGTGGTAATTCCCGAGCAGGTCACCGTTTCCGAAAACAGTCGGAAAATTTCGCACCAGCTACACCAGCCGCTGGACGCGGAGGGGTTTCTCCAGTCAGCCAACGTTCGGCATCGCAACGTGGGCAGTCCCCGGCGCGGCATATTCTTTGCGGGTCTCGCCCACAATGAGGGTGATCTGGAGGCCGAAATCGCGGAGATAACAGCCGCCCTGGAAAAACCGGACACCTTCGCGGACCAGGTCAGGGGCCGCCCGGAAATTAACAAATATGTTTGCGTACGCTGCCTGACCTGTGTGCGGATCTGTCCGCACAGCGCGATAGTTCTCCAAGATCATTACCAGCCCGAAATCGAGCCTGCGGCCTGCTTCGGCTGCCAGTTGTGTGTATCGACCTGCCCGGCCCTGGCCATCGAGTCGGACGTACTGTCGGAACCCGCCATGGCCCGAACGGTCGTTTTTGCCTGCGAACGGTCGGCAAGCATGGCCGCCCGGCAATTAAACTTGCCGGACACGACCCGGATTATAAGCGTGCCCTGCGCCTGCAGTGTCGACTCCCAGCACATCCTGCAGGCCCTGGCCGGCGGGGCCGCCCAGGTTGTGGTCGCCGCCTGCCACGCCGGCAACTGCCGGTCTCTGAAAGGGGCGGCCTTTGCCGAGGCCGGTACCCAACGCCTGCTAGACGGCTCCGGCATACCGGCTGCGCGATTGCATTGTCTGCATGTCGCGGCCAACGAAGCGGCCCGTCTGGAAAACTTGCTCAAGAACGTGAAATCGGCCGAGGAGGTGTAATAATGCCTAAAGTGACAGTTGCCACAGACACCCCGTTGCAGAATCTGCTGGATACCAAACCCAAAGCCGACAATATATCCGAATGCCTGACGTGCGGTATCTGCAGTTCAAGGTGCAGCTGGTATGATGGGGACGGCGGACCGGTCCCGCGCCAGATGATCAGAATGGCCCAGCTCGGCCTCGACGACAACCTGGCCGCGAGCCAGATGATCTGGGACTGCATGATCTGCAACCACTGCACCGTGGATTGCCCCATGGGTATCGAGATGGAATACGTGGTCCGCCGGGCCCGATCGCTTCCGGCGGCCCGGACGCATACCCCCGAAGCCATTGCCCACGGCCTGGAGACTCGCCTGGAAGTCGGCGATGTAAACGGGTTCACCGAAGAAGATTTTGTCGAAACGATCGAGTGGCTCAATGAAGAGATTGAAGAAGAGGACTCCGCGGCGGTCATACCCACCGATGAGAAGGGAGCCAAGTATCTCTACCTACCCAATCCCCGGGAGTTGGGTACCAACGTGCTGCACCTCCAGCTGATGGCCGGTCTGTTCCATGCCTTTGGCGAACCCTGGACCATGTCCCACAAACACACCGATGTGACCAATTGGGGGTACTTTATCGGTAACGATGAGATTGAACGCAAGATGCTCACCCAGGTGGTCACGGCGGCCGAAGATCTTGAAATAGAAAACCTGGTGCTCTCCGAGTGTGGGCATGGCTTTTTGGCCCTGCGGCATCATGTGACCGAGCTGCTGGGCCGTGAGCCCCGTTTTAACGTACTCAGCATCATCGAGCTCACCCTTGACATGGTAAAAAAAGGCGCGATCAAACTCGACAAGGAGGCCCATCCCTTTCCCATCGCCTACCATGATCCGTGTAACCTGGCCCGCAAAGGCGGCGTATTCGAGGCACCCCGGGAACTGCTGGCCCTGGCCTGCCGCAAAGTCGTTGAGCTGACCCCCAATCGAATGAATGCAGTCTGCTGCGGTGGCGGTGGCGCTCTCCTCCAGGATAGTACCAGCAAAGACCGCCGGATGATTGCCGGCAAGGCCAAAGCAGACCAGATGCGCAGGGCCGGTGTGGACACTATCGCCACCGGCTGCCTCTCCTGCCACCGCCAGCTCACCGAGCTTGCCAAGCACTATGAACTGGGGATGAAGGTGGAAACCGTAGTCGCCACGGCTGCAGCGGCGATGGTATAAGGAGCAGGGTTCAAGGGGTCGAGGGTCCAAGGGGTCGAGTGAGCCCCGCTTCGCGAGACACAAACCCCAAGGGTCGGCATGGCACCTTCATTTGGCTGTAGTTTGAATGAGAAATCTGGTTTTGATTTTTTCACTTGAACCCTTGGCCCCTTGAACCCCTGGCCCCTGGTCAACATTCTGGTTGCCTGATGGCTCAGATTCTTTTAAACTGTAAGTTCGGGCACAGTCGCAACGTCAAAGGCGTGTGGTAAACCTTTGCTCATAATCTCCCCCACCGGCGGGGCAAGCGATAAAATAGCGCAAGTTCAGATTAGAAGCTAACCAAAGGGGCGGCCATGCATGACGAACAAAATTCGGTACAAAACTACCTTCCCTCGGATCCCATTGCGGATGAAATTGATTTTGAAAACCTTTCCAGTGACAGGCGCCTGAACAAACTACTGAAGTCCGTATTGGGCGAAGTCAAGCTGTATGCGGAAAACCAGATCAAACATATCAAACAACTGACCCGGATCGGGCTGGCCCTCTCCTCAGAAAAAAACATCAGCAAGCTGCTGGAAAGCATCGTGGACGAAGCCCGGGATCTCTCCAACGCTGATGCCGGCACCCTTTATATCATGGAGGACGACAAGGCGTATCTGCGTTTCGAAATTCTGCAGAATGACTCCATGAATACCCGTATGGGCGGTACGCGTACCATTGAACAGACCCTGCCCAAGGTCCCGTTATATGACCACGACGGCCAGCCGAATCATGCCAATGTATCCTCCTACACAGCCTTAACCGGCAACATTGTAAATATCCCCGACGTTTATGAAGCTGACGGCTTCGATTTTACCGGTCCGCGCGAATATGACGCGTCTACCGGCTACCGGTCGAAATCCATGCTGGTGATTCCGCTGAAGAACCATGAAAACGACATCATCGGTGTACTGCAGCTCCTCAACGCCCAGGACCGCGATACCGGCCAAGTGGTGGCCTTTTCGCCCGAATATGTAGACCTGATTGGTTCTTTGGCATCCCAGGCCGCCGTAGCCCTGACCAACACCCAGCTGATCCAGGACCTCAGAAACCTTTTTCACGCGTTCATCCGCAGCATTGCCACCGCTATCGACGCAAAATCACCCTACACCAAGGGACACATCGATCGGGTGGTCGAATTGACCATGATGATCGCCGAGGCTATCAATGCCGAATCGGACGGCGCGTTTAAAGAGATCTCCTTCAGCGAGGATGAAATCGAAGAAATGCGTATCGCGGCCTGGATGCATGATGTCGGTAAAATCACCACCCCTGAATACGTGGTCAACAAATCGACCAAGTTCGAAACAATCTTCGATCGCATTCACCTGATCGCAACCCGCTTCGATCTGATTGCCGAACAGGTCAAGACCCGCTTTTTAAATCAGAAGATCCAACTGTTCAATAACGGCGGTCGGCCCGACAACCAGGCGTTGGACCGAATTGACGAAAAATGTGCCGAAAAGCTGACCCAGCTGAGTGATGATCTGGCCTTTATCGAAAACTGCAATTCCCCCGGTGAGTTTCTGGAGGACGACAGTATCGACCGGATTCGGCAGATTGGGACCCGCACCTACTTTCGGGATGGTGAGGAGCTACCGTATCTGACGACCGATGAGATAGAGAATCTGTGTATCCGCAAGGGATCTTTGACCACGGCCGAAAGAGACAAGATCCAGGACCATGCAACCATGACGCTCAAAATGCTCCGGCAACTGCCCTTTCCCAAGAAACTGTCCAGCGTGGCCGAATACGCCAGCGGCCACCACGAAAAACTGGACGGCACCGGTTATCCCCGCGGTCTTTCCGGCGAAGAACTCTCCCTGCAGTCCAAAATAATGGCGGTGGCCGATATCTTCGAAGCACTGACCGCGAAAGATCGGCCTTATAAAAAACCGATGAAGCTGTCGCAGGCCGTTAAAATTCTGGGGTTCATGGTAGAAGACAAACACATCGATGCCAAAGTCCTGGATATCTTCCTGCGCAACAAACTGCATCTCGAATATGCCCGGGTGCAGATGAATCCGGAACAAATCGACTTGTAAAGAAACCTGGCCCAGAGAGGCTGTGTCGTAATTGATGTTCAGATTCTTTGTTCTTTGACAAAGGTGATTGCCAATAGTCTGCTTTATTATGTCCGTTTAGTAATTCAGGCGTAGGCAATGCGCGTACTGAGTGTCCC